>Ga0207938_1000015_pt1 | contig 24893 bp, 15 predicted proteins | sample LakMenEpi15Mar12_FD_150671 | JGI IMG/M metagenome (GOLD analysis project Ga0207938, IMG submission 150671) | Freshwater microbial communities from Lake Mendota, WI - 05MAR2012 deep hole epilimnion (SPAdes) | ecosystem: Environmental > Aquatic > Freshwater > Lake > Epilimnion/Euphotic zone ...
TGCTCCAGTTGCTCCAGTTGCTCCAGTTGCTCCAGTTGCTCCAGTTGCTCCAGTTGCTCCAGTTGCTCCAGTTGCTCCAGTTTCTCCAGTTGCTCCAGTTGCTCCAGTTTCTCCAGTTGCTCCAGTTGCTCCGGTTGCTCCAGTTGCTCCAGTTGCTCCAGTTGCTCCAGTTTCTCCAGTTTCTCCAGTTTCTCCTATAGGGCCCTGTATTCCAGCCCCAGTTGCACCAGTAGCTCCTTGTGGCCCCATTGGCCCTATCGATCCAGTTGCCCCCCGTGTTCCGTATCCTTGGATAATCCAATTAATACTATAAAATGGAACACATTCAATTATCCAATTATAACTAATAAATGGGTGCCTCTCGATTGTCCAGATATCATTAAAATGTGGTCTACTTTCGATTGTCCAATTAGTATCATAATAATGTGGATACTTTTCGATCGACCAGGTGTAATTAAAATGTGGCCTACTTTCAATTGTCCAGGTGTCATTAAAATGTGGTCTACTTTCGATTGTCCAGGTGTCATTAAAATGTGGTCTACTTTCAATTGTCCAGCTGTCATTAAAATGTGGTCTACTTTCTATTGTCCAGATGTCATTAAAATATATTAAATGTTCGATAGTCCAATTATCATTAAAATACGGTCTAATTTCGATAGTCCAATTATCACTGTAATGTAGTAGGTGTTCGATCGTCCAATTACTATTAAAATATGGATGACTTTGAATTGTCCAATTATCAGTAAAATATGGTCTACTTTCGATAGTCCAGTTATTGCTGTAATGTAGTCTAATTAATATATTCCAATTTGTACTATAGTATAGTCTTCTTTCGATTATCCAAGATGTACTTGAATATAATCGACTTTCGATAATCCAATTTGTACTAGAATATAATCCGCTTTTTATTACCCAATTTGTACTATAATATTTTATTACATTTTCATTTTCATTTTCATTTTCATTTTCATTTTCATTTTCATTTTCATTTTCATCATCCATGTTATTATTTTTATGTAAATATTTTATAAAATAAATTTAATATTCATATACGAGTATTAAATTTATTTTTATGTAAATGTAAATGTAAATATCAATTTTACGTTCTTATACTTTTATATTACATGCAAAGAAATTACGGGACATATGTGACTGTTACTGTATTTGAAACCACTGCTGTTAACGACACATTTACATTTGTCACACTGATATAATAAGTGGTTGTACTCGTTATTGGACCCAATGTGAGTGGTACACCACTGTTGATTACTTGGAAATTGTTTCCACCGGTCACTAAAATAGAACCGTTTCTATAAACTCTGACTGCAGTTCCGTTAGAGAATGTACATGTTAATGTAAACGTCTGACTTGGACCGACGGATGTCGGTGCTGCTACAAGTGTTCCAACGATTGCGCTTCCCGGTGTCACAGATACTGATGTACTTTCAGGCCCAACCGTTGTACCATTGGATGCTTCTACTGTAAATGTGTAATTTAGGTAAGTGGTCAATCCAGTTATAGTCTTATACAATTCAGTTGTAGTATATTGGACTTGTATCGGAACTCCGTTGGGGTCTTTTCCTCTTATTATATAACCAGTTGCGGTAGCCACAGCATTCCATGATATATATGCTTCAGTTGGAGTTACTTGGTGTATCCCTGCTACGTTGGTTGGAGCAACCGGTGCTGTTCCTGGTGTTACAGCTGGTGTAGTCGGGACTGAAATTTTTCCTGAATCACTTGCCACGCTGTTAACAATTGTATTTGCGAATACTGTAAATGTATACGACCTACCGTTGACTAATGCGGGTGTGTCTAAAATTAGAGATCTTGCCGTAGATGCAGCTTGGTAATCTATGTATGTATTATCGACTGTATACGTTGCTCTTACAGTATAGCCAGATATAGTTATTCCAGCAACTGAATTCGATGGGGTCCATCTTACAGTAGCTTTAGCGTCGCCAGCTGTTGCTGTAACATTAGTTGGTTCAAGGATACCAGGTATTACTTGTACCGAGCTTAGAGGTCCGGATGTTGAAGTAGTAGTTGCTTCTACTGTAAATGTATAAGTCTGACTATTTGTTAATCCAGTTATAGTCGTTGTTGTACTTGTTGTAGTAAAACCAGTACTTGTAATTACAGCTCCGGTGGAATCTTGTCCGCTAATTACTCCGGAAGAATCTGTAACTCTTACTATATAACCAGTTACCGTTATACCGACCGTGTCAGCTACTGCGGCCCATGATATAGTTGCTTGTCGATGACCGGTGACTATCGGTGATGAAATAGTTGGCGCAATCGGTGCTAGACTTGGTACTACAGGTGTTGTAGTTGCATCCGATACAACCCCGGAATAAGATACACTGTTAACATTTGTATTTGCTACAACTGTAAATGTATAAGACCTGCCGTTGACTAATGCCGGTGTGTCTAAAATTAGAGATCTTACCATATTTGTAGCTTGGTATTCTGTATATGTATAATCGACTGTATATATTGCTCTTACTGTATATCCAGATACATTTATACCAGGAACAGTTGTTGGTGGGATCCATCTTACGGTAGCTTTAGCATCACCAGCTGTTGCTGTAACACCAGTTGGTGCTAGAAGTCCAACTATTAATGTTGACAACGAAGAACCTGGGGGTCCGGTATTTGTAGAAGTGGATGCTTCTACTGTAAATATGTAAGTTTTACCATTTGTTAATCCGAATATAGGGGTGGTTGAAAGCGATGTAGTTTTGACTTCTGTTGGAACTCCATCGGAATCTGTTCCTCTGATTGTATAACTAGTTGCAGTAGCTACGGTGTCCCACGATACAATAGCCGAAAGGTGACCGGCTACCGCTGTTACGTTATTTGGCATCCCGGGTGATGTACCCGGTACTACAGGTGTTGTAGTCTCGTCTGAAATCTGTCCAGAACCACTTGCGGTGTTTGCTACAACTGTAAATGTATAAGACGTGCCGTTGACTAATAGAGGCGATAATGGTGTGTCTATAATTAGAGATCTTGCCGTAGATGTAGTAGTTGTATACGGATTCCTAGTTACTATTCCAGCATTTGTACTTATTGCTGTTACGGTATAACTAGATATAATCAAATTTGAATTACTAATTACTGGCGCGGTCCATCTTACAGTAGCTTTAGCGTTACCAGCTGTTGCTGTAATACCCGTTGGTGGGCCGAGAAGCAATATCTGCGAAGAAAAACCCATAGGTCCTGCTACTGTAGGAGATGTAGTTGCTTCTACTGTAAATATGTAAAGTTTACCCGCTGTTAGTCCTGCTATAGTCTTGGTTAAAAGAGTTGTTGTAGTTCCGACTGCTGTCGGAATTCCGTCGGAATCTGCTCCCCTGATTGTATAACCAGTTGCAGTAGCTACTGCCCCCCATGTTATAGTTGCTTCTAATGTAGCAAATGCCGCAACCGCGGATAGAATCGTTGGTGCAATCGGTGCTGGACCCGGTACTACAGGTGTTGTAGGATTCGAAACAACCCCAGGAGAAGATACGTTATTCACTAATGTATTTGCTACAACTGTAAATGTATAAGACCTACCGTTGACTAATGCGGGTGTGTCTAAAATTAGATATCTTGCCGTATATGTAGCTTGGTAATCTGTAGATGTATTATCGACTGTATATGTTGCTCTTACTGTATATCCAGATACATTTATACCAGGAACAGTTGTTGGCGGGGTCCATCTTACAGTAGCTTTAGCATCACCAGCGGTCGCTGTAACACCAGTTGGTGCTAGAAGTCCAACTATTAATGTTGATAAAGAAGAACCTGGGGGCCCTGCTATAGTAGGAGATGTAGATATAGTTGCTTCTACTGTAAATGTGTAAGTTTTACCATTTGTTAATCCGAATATAGGGGCGGTCAAAAGGGTGGTAGTTACTGGTTGTATAGGAACTCCATCGGAATCTGTTCCTCTGATTGTATATCCGGTTGCCGTAGCTACGACATTCCATGATACATTCGCCGAAAGATGACCCGCTACCGCTGTTACATTAGTTGTTAACCCAGGTGTTGTACCGGGTACTACCGGTGTTGTAGTCGGCGGCGACCTAAACGTGGTAAATGTGGCGGCAGCACTCTGAGTAACCGATTGTACTGTAAATGTATAAGACCTACCATTTACTAATGCCGGCGTGTCTAAAATTAGAGATCTTACCGTAGATGCAGCTGGGTAATCTATGTATGTATCATCGACTGTATATGTTGCTCTTACAATATATCCAGATATAGTTATACCAGGAACAGATGTTGGTGGGGTCCATCTTACAGTAGCTTTAGCATCACCAGCGGTCGCTGTTACACCCGTTGGAACGTTAGGTCCTAGTATTAATATTGGCAAAGAAGAACCCATAGGTCCAGTAGTTGTGGCGGTGGATGCTTCTACTGTAAATGTGTAAGTTTTACCGTTTATTAGGCCTGATATAGTCTTAGTTAAAAGGGCTGTAGTTACTGGTTGTATCGGAACTCCGTCGGAATCTGTTCCTCTGATTGTATAACCAGTTGCAGTAGCTACTGCTCCCCATGTTATAACTGCTTCTAATGAACCAACTACCACAGATGAAATCGTTGGCGCAACCGGTGCTGGACCCGGTACTACAGGTGTTGTTGGATCCGAAACAACCCCTGGAGAAGACACGTTGTCTACCATTGTATTTGCTACAACTGTAAATGTATAAGACCTACCATTGACTAATGCAGGCGAGCTTAAAATTAGATATCTTGCCGTAGGCGCAGCTGGGTATTCTGTGTATGTATTATCGACTACATATGTTGCTCTTACAGTATAGCCAGATACATTTATACCAATAACAGTTGTTGGTGGGGTCCATCTTACAGTAGCTTTAGCATCACCAGCTGTTGCTGTAACACCAGTTGGTGCTAGAAGTCCAACTATTAATGTTGACAACGAAGAACCTGGGGGCCCTGCTATAGTAGGAGATGTAGAAATAGTTGCTTCTACTGTAAATGTGTAAGTTTTACCGTTTATTAGGTCTGATATAGTCTTAGTTAAAAGGGCTGTAGTTACTGGTTGTATCGGAACACCATCGGAATCTGTTCCTCTGATTGTATATCCAGTTGCGGTAGCTACGGCGTCCCACGATACAATCGCCGAAAGATGACCCGCTACCGCTGTTACATTAGTTGGAACTCCCGGTGTTGTACCCGGTACTACAGGTGTTGTAGTTGGTGGCGACCTAAACGTGGTAAATGTGGCGGCAACACTCTGAGTAACCGCTTGTACTGTAAATGTATACGTCCTACTATTAACTAATGCAGGCGAGCTTAAAATTAGAGATCTTGCAGTATTTGCAGCTGGGTAATCTATGTATGTATCATCGACTGTATATGTTGCTCTTACAATATATCCAGATACAATTATACCAGGAACAGATGTTGGTGGGGTCCATCTTACAGTAGCTTTAGCATCACCAGCGGTCGCTGTTACACCCGTTGGAACGTTAGGTCCTAGTATTAATATTGGCAAAGAAGAACCCATAGGTCCAGTAGTTGTGGCGGTGGATGCTTCTACTGTAAATGTGTAAGTTTTACCGTTTATTAGGCCTGATATAGTCTTAGTTAAAAGGGCTGTAGTTCCGACCTCTGTCAGAACGCCGTCAGAATCTGTTCCTCTGATTGTATATCCCGTTGCAGTAGCTACTGCGCCCCATGTTATAACTGCTTCTAATGAACCAACTACCACAGATGAAATCGTTGGTGCAATCGGTGCTGGACCTGGTACTACAGCTGTTGTAGGTGGTGTAGATCTTTCTCCCGGACCTCTAATTGTGTTTGCTATTACAGTAAATGTATAAGATCTACCATTAACAATTGGATTTACATCTGTTGGATTTATAGTTAAAATCCTTGATGTAGAGGAAGCTGTATAATCTTGTGTATACGTTATTCCTAGGAGTACATATGTTGCTCTTACAGTATAACCAGAAATATCTGCTCCAGTAACAGGTGAAGGTGGGTTCCATCTTATAGTAGCACTATTGTTCCCAGCAGTTGCTGTTACTCCCGTCGGAGCAAGTGGTGATGGACCCGGAAGTACCACATTAGACGTAGCAAATGTGGTTGAGATGCCTACTAAATTGGTAGCTTTCACAGTAAACGTATAAGATTGTGTGTTTGATAATCCATTTATAGTCAGGGATGTTGTAGCATCGGGTGTAATTTGAGGTGTAAGTGTAATCGGGGGCGTAGATCCCACCCCTGATACAGTATAAGATTGTATAGGTGCTCCTCCGTTGTTTATAGGAGCGGTCCATGAGACAATTGCAGAACCCGTCCGTGATATTGCTTCCACATTCGTTGGTGAGTCAGGTACAGTTAAAGGAGAAGCTGATATAACCCAATCACCGCCAGCTATGTCGTCGTCACACCCCAGTGCTTCAATATTCCAGTTATTTACAAAATCCGGATACAAAACAAACCCATCTGCTGTAGTGACTCCGTTACTAGGGAATGTGACTGTCAATTTATCTCCAATATACGTGGCTATTATCCCTTTCATAGTCATTCCAATCCACATGCCACGTGCTGTAATTATGACAGGTGTATCTTTAGTAAACAAATGTAGAGTTTTAATATTTTGAACTGTGAATGTTTTTGGATTTGTATCAAACTTAAATGAAGATGTACTTGTTAATTTATTAATTATATTCGTTGTTTCAGAACCGTTATTTATCTGTACTATAGTTAAGCTCAAAGTGGGTGATGAGTAAGTCGCGTTTACTCTACCGTCCATAGACCAAGACGGATATGTCCTGTCTTTAACTCGAATCAAATTATTAACTATAAAGGCCGTAGTTGGACCGTCTTGAATTGTAAATGTTTTTGGTTCAATTAAAAATCGCTGACGGTCGTCACTTCTTGCACCGTCTGGATTACGTAGTGTAACAAACCAATCGCTACCAGATAATACTGGAGTGACTGGGGTTGCCTCTATGTGCCAATTATTTACATCATCCGGATAAGTGTCACACCCTGGTGGGTTTACGAGGCTTGTAACTACGATTACGAGATTAGTTGCAATGTAAGAATCTACGGTTCCTAACATCTCGGTAGCGATTGGCATATTAAGGGCGCGTATTTTAACTGAACTATTCTTTGTAAACGCTGATATGGTCTTAGAAATCGGAACTACAAATGTTTTTGTAGTAATACTAAATCTGTTTACAGATGTACTCGTCAGTTCATAAATAATATTCGATGGATTTCCTCTAACTGTATTATCTACATTTACTACTAAATTAGTTCCAGTTGCCCCAGTTGATCCGGTATACCCTGATATTATACCTTCCATGTACCAAGTAGAATAAGTTTTATCACTTATTCTTACACCCCTAGCAATTGCAAAGTTGCCCGTTGGACCATCTGTAATATTAAGTATTTTATTACCTCTATCGAACGGGACGCGAGTGTTGCTGGTAAGACCTATTGGATCTCGTATACTTATTCTCCAGTTATTACCCGAGTTCCTGTCGTTATTTACAAGTGCTTGTATACACCAATCACAGACGAATAAAGTATATGGTGCGAACCCCGTTGCAGTCCTTACATTTTCTACATTTACTCTAAGAATATTACCCACGAAAGAAAGTACAGTACCGTTCATTGTTGTTACTATAGACTTATTAGGAGTTGTTATTCTAACTGTTGTATCTTTAGTAAATGCAGTTACTGTAGTAGTATTTTCAACCAAAAATTCTTTAATACCCGTCTCAAATTTAAAAGATGTGTGACTGAACAATTCATTTGTAATCTCCCCAGCACCGATTTGTACAGATTCTATACTAACATTTAAATTATTTCCGGTGTATCCAGTTACTATACCGTCCATATACCAGGATGGATAAGTGAAATCGGTAGCGCGAATATCCATACCGGCACTAAAAACTCCAGTTGCAACACCTTCTATTATAAATGTTTGATTTGTGGTTGCGAATTCGTTTCTGCTATTACTTGTATACGTTATAATTGGCGGACCTGTTGTACAAGGTGTACACGAGCTACCAATTGTAGTCAACGATGTAGCTGCTGGATTCGGTGTGCAGTGATTAGCAATTGTACCGACTGTACCACATGGTCTTGTAGATGGTATACAAGTTTCAAGATCTTCCCCGAGTGTCACAGAGTCTACGTCTACAGTCAGCGTAGTTCCAACGTATGAAATTATCATACCATTCATATACCACGTTGGATAAGTTACGTCGCGCATACGAATGTACATACCAGCTATAAAGGCATTTGTAGTAGAATTCGGAACTTGAAACGTTTTAATACCAGGTGTAAATTCGTTATATGTACAGCTTGGCAAAGGTTCGTAACCTATACCTTGTTCACCACCAGGTGGTCCTCGTGGACCTTCTTCTCCGACTGCTCCCTGTGGACCAGCTTCTCCTGCTGGACCAGGTTCTCCCGCTGGCCCAGCCTCTCCAGCTGGTCCGGCAACTCCTGTTACTGTGACATTTACCGGTGGGCACGAGTCTATACCGGATAAATTTAAAGGTGTCTCTCTCTGAGGTGGCATATTATATTATATTATATTAACATAATATAATATTAAAAAAAAACTTAAAATTAAAAAAAATGAAATGAAATGAAATGAAATGAAATGAAATGAAATGAAATTAAAAAAATGAAATAATATAAAATAAAATAAAATAATTTAAAGTTTAGGTTTAAATAATACATAAAAATAATTATGGACATTAATCAGTCTGTATGTTTAAACATGATTGTTAAAAATGAATCTCATATAATAGAAAAAACCCTTGAAAATTTATGTAGTTATATAAAATTCTCTTATTTTGTAATATGCGACACCGGTTCAGTAGATAATACAATCGATATCGTTATTGATTTTTTCAATAAAAAAAAAATTAAAGGCGAAATATATAATCATGAATGGAAAAATTTTGGTTATAATCGAACATTGGCGCTTCAAGCAGCATTTAATAAAACAGATTACTTATTAATATTTGACGCAGACGACTGTATTATTGGTAATCTTAATATACCCGTATTAACGGGTGACATGTATAATTTATTTTTAGGAACTACCGAATTTAAATATGTAAGACCGCTTATAATTAATAATAGGAAAAGATGGAAATTTAAGGGTATATTACATGAATATTTGTCTGCGTTAGAAGATGTTACGGGCGGTATAACAATCGAAGGCGAATATTTTATCCTGTCTGGTAGGGAGGGAAACAGGAGTAAAAATTCAAATAAATACTTGAAAGATGCTATATTATTAAAAACTGAAATAGATCTAATTGAATCTTCAAATAAAAAAAGAGAAGATAGCGATTTATTGGCAAGATATACATTTTATTGTGCTAATTCATTCAAAGATTGTGGAGATATACATAATGCGATTTTATATTACAAAAAACTAATGGATCACGATACGTGGATACAAGAAAAATACGTTTCCGCGTTAAATACAGGAGACCTATACGAAAAATTAAATATGATGGAAGACGCCTTGATATATTGGTACAAGGCCATAACATACGACAAGGAACGAAGAGAATCTGTATCAAAAATTATGAATTATTATTACAATTCTAAAAATTGGTTTGCCCTTAATTGTCTTCATGAAAATATTAAAGATTTTGAAATTAAAGATATGTCAACAAAATTATTTTTGACGGTTTCAAATATTCACGAAAATCATTATTTAAATTCTATAGCATGTGCAAATATCTCCGAATGGATGAGTGGTTATTACTCTTGTAAATATTTAATTTTAAAGGATGTACATATAGAAATTACACTTCATAATTTTCAGTGTTATGCATATAATATACATTTAGATCCTGATAACAGGGCATTTTTAGATAAATTATTAAATTTATTTAAACTATATTACAGTTCCAAGAAAGAAATTATTTTAAATTTATGGAAGATTATGTCTAATTACATTAAAAAAATATACAAGTTAGATAATATATCTGAATTAATAGAAAATGAAAAATCGACAATGAAAATAAGACATAAAATTAAACTCGAAGAGGCCTCTGATAAAATTTTAATTTATACTGGATATATGGAATCTTTATGGAATTCTAGTACATTAAATTCAAAATCTCTTGGTGGTTCTGAGAAAGCCGTGATTTATCTATCTAAATCTTTACCTAAAAATTATAAAATTTACATCGCGGGAGATCAGCTTGAAGAAGAAATTGATAATATTGAATATGTCAATCGTGAAAATTTACAAGAATTATTATATACAACAAAATTTCACACTATAATTATTTCAAGATATGTTTCATTTTTTGTAAAATTTAAAGACTATAAATGCTATCAGCTAGTTCTCTATCCACATGACACAATGTTTCTTTCTTATCCGCTGAAATTGGAAGATAATATTTTAGAAGAATATATTGAAATCACTGATTATATAATGTGTCTTACAGAATGGCACAAAAGTATCTTGATACATCACCATAATATTATAAAGAATACAAACTTTAAAATAATAAACAACGGAATTAATCTTCCCGATTTTGAAACAGACGAATTGAATAAAATTATTAAAATTAAAAATAAATTCATTTGGTCTTCCTGTAGTGAGAGAGGTTTGGATATAATATTAAAAATGTGGCCCGAAATTTTGGAAGAAATACCGGACGCTACATTAGATATTTGTAGTTACAAAGTTTTTCCAGCAAATGATACAGATTTAGATATGAAAAAAATAATTGATAAATTTGACTCTATAGTTCATCACGGACAATTGAATACAGCCCAATTATATAAATTGATGAAAACTTCTGAATATTGGTTATATACAAATACGTTTCCAGAAACAAGCTGTATAACTGCAATGGAAATGTTAATGAATAATGTAATTTGTCTATATTACCCCAATGCCGGATTGGTAGAAACTATCGGCGATTATGGTGTTCAAGTTAAGAAGGGTACTGAAATCGATACACTTTTAAGTTTATTTGAAGAAAGAAAAAATATACTCCGTAAAAATGGTAAAGAATATGCAATTACCTGTTCATGGAAAAATCGTGCAAAAACTTGGTCTTCACTGTTGGGACTAAATGAAAATGAACATGAAAATGAAAATGAAAATATTAATATCGATATTAATAAAAAAATAGCTATTTTTAGCTCCTTGGATTTTCACTATGAAATGTTTGGATATATAATACACTACTCTAAAATACATAATTATAAGTTAACTATATTTGCGTTTACAGATACCAATTTTGATTTTGGGTGGCTTGAATTTTATAAAGATAAATTTGAAAATAAAATTTATAATTTTGAAATAAAAAAAATAGATGAATTTGAAAAATCTAAACATTTATTTGATTTGGTATTTATAACAACAGACGACGACTTAAAATTTAAAGAAGCGTGGATTACTTCAAAATGTATATCGATTAATCACTCTGAAAAAATAAGACGTTTAGGATTTACAAATAATTTAAAAATTAGACCCTTTTTAACGGGAAATCAAATTTATGCTATTCCATGTTATACAATTTTTGACGTAGATGGTAAAAAAAATGAAATTAAAAAAAATGCTGATATTAATGTTTGTTGTGTGGGTGGTACGCGCAATTACAATTATAATATAATAAACAGGTTAAGCAGTACTCAAAAGATTAACTTATATATTATATGTAGAGTTAGACTATTTAAAAAAGAATATGTGAAAAATTCAAATATTACAATATTTGAATTAATCTCCTCTCATACACCAGTTATGCTGGATGCTATTAAAAATTGTGATTATATGTTAACAGATATAACTGAAAATATAGACCATATCAACGGTTATAGTATGTCTGGGTGTATTCCTCTTTCGTTTTCTACTTTAACACCATTGATAATTAGTAATAAAAATAATGAAATGTATAAATTTGAAAATGTGGTAGAATTTAATATAGATACAGATGAATTAATATTTATCGAAAAGGATAATATAAATATTAATTTCTTAGAAAAAGAAAGACAAAAATTAATTTCGATGTTTCACGAATATAGTAATAATATTTTGTGGTCTAATTGTAAATGTAAATGTACGTGTAACACGGCCCTGATTGTTGATCCAAGAAATAATAATTATTTACCTAGTTTAATAAATGATTTTAGAGAAAAATTAGGAGATAATTGGAAAATAGTATTTTATTGTGGAAAAGGTTTAAAAAATGAAATGACAAAACATCTGTATAATGATATAGAGATAAGAGAATTAGATGTATACAATTTTAGAATAACTGAATATTCCGATTTTATGAAAACATCGGAGTTGTGGGAAAATCTTTATGGAGATTTTGTTCTCACATTTCAAGCAGATACTTATATTCTAAATAAACCACCTTATAATATAGATTTTTTTATGAATATGAATAAAAGTTATATTGGTGGAAATATGGATCATGGTTGGGAAGAATTACAAAGAGAGAATATATATCCTGATTATAGAAATTTTAACGGTGGTCTATCCTTAAGAAAAAGATTGGATATGATTAATATAATTAAAACATTTGGAACAGTGAAATCGGTAGAAAATTCAAAAGATTTTTTAACAGATCCAGAAGATGTTTACTTTACTATTGGGTGTTATAGATTAAATTTTCCGATCGGAGATAATGAAGAATGTCGATATTTTTCAGTAAATAGAATATTAGTCGATAAATGGTTTGGATTACATAAACCCCCTGAATGGGTTATGGAACAATTGGAAGAAAAAAATATTTTTTGTAAAGAAACTAATACATTCATGATTAAACCTCAAATAATACATAATTAAATTAAATTTATTATATTCAATATTACATCTGGAGGCAATTTAAAAAATAAATTATTGTATATATCTTTGATATATTTATATCCAAGATTGGATGAATAACATTCCATAAATTTGATTTCAAGTTGTTCTAAAAGTAAATTTGTAAAAGTAAAACTTGGACACCATTCGTTTGTACAAATAAGTGATTTACAACAGTAACATTCGTTTTTGTCTAAATTCAAAAACTTAGGATTAATTGAGTACATACATTTAAAGAAAAAAATATAAATTGTTTTGTCTCTATTTTTAAATAATTCAGTAAAATTATTTAAATTATTTAAATATGGAAGACTGTTCTTGAACTTTAGATATGTAACATTATAAGGTTTAAATGGATAACATTGATTTATTTCCAACTGTGTAAAAAGATCTAAATATTTATCGTAAATCAGTAGGTAATTTTTTTTGTTTTGTGATAATATTTCAAACTTTAAACTATCGAAAAAATCTAATTTATGAGTATTTTTTTTAGCTTTAAAATTTTCAATTTCTTTTTGGACGCGGCGTAAACTAAAACTTAAATGCGACATTTATTAAATGATGTATTTAATTTTTATATTCATTTACATTTACAATTACATTTATACCTCCGTTAAATTAATTCGAGTTTTGAATTTATATACATACCAACTCCTTCCTGGATCGAATGCACTTGGTGCGCCATGAACATAACTGAAAGTGTTCTTAGCGTCGTATACATTACCGGCAACTAAATATTTTTTACCATCAATTGAAACGGGATAATTTCCGTCGTCGTCTGGACTAACAATTATGTCTAAATATTTATCATACATTTCTCCAGAATCATCTGTTTTGACAGTAAATTCGATCATATCACCAATTTTAACCATCTTTAAAACTCTAGTAGGCGAGTGTACCCATGTAATTTTGTGATTCGATTTTTCATAAAAATCTAAAATATTTTTCCACCCAGTTACTGAGATTCCGTCGGCCGATTTAATAATTTTATTCATTTTCATTTTCATTTTCGGTTTTAAATTTAAATAAATTTTCTTACCAGAAGTATTTTTATAATAAATGCCGCCATATAATCCTCTATAAAGTCTACGCTTTCGGCCGTTAACAGTTATATACCGCGGTGTTCCAAAACTTGAAGGACCTGCGCCTGAACTCGGAGGACCAGCAGAACGTCCTCGTCTTGGTCCTGAACTCGGAGGAACAACAGAACGACCCCTTCTTGGGCGCTTTACATTAAATAACGGAGACTTTTTATATTTCCTATTTAACTCTTTAAATTCATTTTTTAAAGTACCGCTTATAACTGGGTCAATAGGACCTATGTATGGGCTATATTTAACATCTTCAATTGCCTTGTTTAGTTTGAGTAATTTTGTCATTATCATCAATAATCTTTTCATGTCAATTCCAAAATGTATCAAATGCACAACTTCATCATCCGGTATATCTACGAACCCCGCGTCTATGTACTCTTGAGCAATTTTTATTAGGGTCGCGTCAGATCTCAAAAATGGGGAAGGCATATTGTAATCTTTTAATTATATATATATTTTTTTTATTTTATATAATATAATATAATATAATAATTATGTCTTTCGAAATGATTCTTCCCCATCCCATATTCGTTCCAATTGCCCTAGGTTTATTTTTAAATTTTTTAAGTACAGTTGACTCATCTGGGCAATTATTAACTATTTTTGTAAGCTCAATGGTGGTAGCATTTGGCATAACGTGGATGCGAGCTCTTAGTTAAACGATTATCTAATCTCATCTAATCTCATCTTATCTTATATTCCGTCTTAATTGTATTAATTCAATATTTAACAGGGCTTTAAAACTCAGATTTCCTTGCGTATTTTGATTCTGAATAAAATCTCCAGATGTATTTTGTAAACCAGCCGCTGTACCAATTGGACTAGGTGTAATCAATTTTCTATTTTTAGAATCTGTTAAAAATAATGTAAATTTTCTTAGACACCCATCTTTAACATTACCACTAAAAATATTATTACAATTTATGTATTCTATCATCTCACAATCTGTATTAAATATTCCTAATATATCAGATCCGTAATGTACGGAACCTATTCCTGCGGTATCTCCATTGTTTGAAATTGGACTAGCAAAACTATTTCCAATAACATCACATCGTAAGCATATATTGTTGTCCGAAATTCTTTGCATTGGAAAATAACCCTTGACATCAATATTTTGTTCATCCATTGTAACTAACAGCGACGTTTCATTTTCAGGAGTTTTAAGACCCCCGAGAATTAAGTATAAGTCGCTGTCTTCGAAAGTAATCTTTATGTCCGATATATTGTGTTTTTCACCGTTTAAAGTTTCTAAAGATATTTCCAATAGATGGTTACCATCGTGAGAAGCTCTACCCGGGGTAGAATCTATTCCTCCATTTACTAAGAATGGAATAAAACGATTTAAAATTGTATTTTTAATGTCTTTAACTACAAATTGTAATTGTGTAAATTCCTCACATAATAATCCTAATTTTACAGCAAAATCACTAGCTATTTCATGAATAGAGTAATAATTTTGAAAATTTATAGCAGAATTTTTTATAACAGGGGTATTTCCAGAACTAAAAAAAGTTGCTCTAAATTTTCCATTCCTAAAGTTTATACTATGTAAATTATTATACATATTGAAATAAGTTAGATTAATTCGTATTAACTGGTCTCTTTCTGCTGAAATTAAATTTTGGTTTAAATCTATATCATATACATCGCCATAAGCGCTACTTCTTGAATCTACTAAAACATTTATTTCTTTTATTGTGTAATTTGAATGCCCACTCATAGTTTAAAATAAAAGAAATATTAAATTAAATATTAAATTAAATTAAATTAATATTTCTTTTATTATATATTATATTATATAAATGAGTAATAAATTATTAATTGCGTCCGGATTTATATTCTCAATAATTCTAATATTTGTTGTAATATATTTAGTTGTAAATAGAGAAAATTTAGCGGTTACAGAAATTACAGATAATTTTGTTAACGTTTCATCGCCTGGTTATGCTACACTTTTTGATGCTACTGGAAATTTAAGAACCGTAGATTTACAAGCTTATATGTGGACTCCTATTAATAATGGAATAAAAGAAGCATATGCGAAACTTTATAATTTATTAGTATTGCCTAGAGGAATGATTGTTGCTTGGAATGGAGAAAGAGCCCCAACTGGATGGGCATTATGTGATGGCGATAATGGCACTCCTAACTTGAGTGGTAGATTTATTTTAGGAAAAGGAGCCGGTAAAAGTCTTGGTGCTTCGGGTGGAGAAGAAAATGTAAGGTTAACATTTGAGCAAATGCCTCAACATGCTCACAATTATGCCACAATGGAACATGAAGAAAGAGGTTTACAGGGTGGCCGAGACGTCGCCGGAAATCAAAAGGCGCGTTGGGTAAACCGTGCATCCGATTTACAAGGTGGTAATCAACCACATAATAATATGCCACCGTATTATGTTCTAGCTTACATTATGAAACTTTAATCAGACTCTACTGTATCAATATCTTTTTGAATTAAAATGTCTTCAGCTTTTTCTTCATCTTTTTCATAATCCGAATCCGAAGAAACTTCATACTGTTTCCAGTCAATTGCGTGTCTAAAGCAGTAGCATTTTTTTGATCCATCCGGATTTTTGGTGGCGTTAAGATTACACGGATTCCCATCTTTTGTAATCCCATTACATTTTTGCTTTACAGTACCTTTGTCCTTTTTAGAAATAATTTTTTTGGTTTCACACCCTGATTCGTTTTCAGTTTCAAAATCGGTTTTAGATGCGGTTGTAATTTTAGACCCAGATGCCGATTTAGTTCCAGATTTAGATCCGGGTTTAGATTTAGACTCGATCTCATTTTCGTCTTCACTTACAATTTCATTTTTAGATTTTTTGGTCTTGACACCCGTTTTCCCCTTCTGATATTTCTCTACATCTTTTTTTGTAACTTTTCCAGTTTCGCTTGGAATTTCTTCCAATGTGACATTACATTCTGCCGCGTATTCTGCGGCAATTTTAGTTGCAAACTTCTTTTCAGAGTAAATTACGGGCGTCGTGTCTAATTTAGGAATTTTTTTAGAAGACTCGTTATTAATAATTTTATGCGCAAAGTCTACAATTATTGAGTCAAAAATTGTCTTGAGTTCGGTTATCGCTTCATCCGAAAGATCGTATTTGTCTTTAAAAATAGCAAGTTTAGTTTCAATAGCCATGGTTTTATAATGTACTAATTCATACAAATTGCTAATTTGCTTTTTAAGTAAATTATAAATTAGCAATTTTTAACGATTACATTACATTTACATTTACATTTACATTTACATTTAATTTACTGATTTACACATTACATTTACACATTACTTTTAGATTTTCTTATTTTTTTCTGTTTTTGCGGAATGAGATCTTTCCATAATTCTGATACATCGTTTAACATTGGTGTAAAAATTGTTTCGAGTGCGGATTTTAACTGGTGTTCAAAGTAGTATATATAATCTATTGGAATCCGATTTTTTATTACATAATTAGGGTCTTCCACTTTTTCAAACTGTTTCGTGCTTTCATATGTCGCAAAAACATATGGAACCCTATCTCCAGAAGCTACTTTATCCATTTTATCGCGAAATTCTCTTTTTCTAGCCAATGCTACGTGTGGAATATTTGCTGGACATTTTTCGAATGTAGTTTCTTTCTCACAACTCGGACAAATGTGTGTATTTTTAATAAATTCGTCTACAGATTTTTTTGTCAATACGGTTATATCCATCTCTTTTTTGGCTAATACATTCAATTCATAATAAATTTTTGTACATTCTGAACAGACCGCTTTACGATCAAATGCGTATCCAGCTCTAAGACTCTTAGATAAAAGTAATTCTTTCATAGGAACTTCGCCGTTAATTAGTTTTCTTATTTTTTCTCTTGCGAATTCTTTGCTTGTTTCTATTAACTCGTCAACATTTTCAAAAGAATATTCTAAAACTTTATTGTTAAGAAAGATGTACTCAAATATTTGTTTAGAATTTTCTCTGACAAATGTACAATTATCTCTGCGTACAACTTGAATTCCCTTGTAATCGATGTGGTCATATTTTTTGGGATTCGTCCAAAATAAACTCGCATATCGCTTTTTAGAGTATAAAATGAATGGATACATTACTTTTTCAAATTCTAATTCTATCGGACTTTTAAAAGTCGCTGATATTCTATTCGCACATTCTGGTGCTATGTTAAAAACATAATCCATATGTTCTTGACCCTTGAAGTCGCTCTTAAATTTTACATAGATCGAGTCTGTATCTCCGTAAACTACTTCGCAGTCGTACCATTCTTCTGCGCATTTTTTAGAATGTGCAATCATTTGACGTCCACATGCAGTTACTGACGCGGCAATTAATTTATTTGGTAGTCTTCCGTATTTTGCTCCAGTAAACCCGTAAATACTGTTCATTGACACTTTGATTGCTAGCTGTACACCGTTTAAAACTTCATATAATGGATCTTCAGAAAGAAGAGTTTTCATCTGTTTTCTAATAGATTTACGTTCTTTCCATAGTCTTTCTAAAATTTTAGGCATAACGCCTTTATGGTTTTGAGCGAATTTTACTTCTCCCTCTTCCCACTTAATTGTTTCGTAATTTACGTTTTCTAAATTATCAAATTCTGTGTTTTCTACTATAGTTGAATAATCAAAATTGTGTGCAATCATAATAGATGGATACAAACTAGCAAAATCGAGACCGGCGATTGGTACAAAATGAGCCCCCGGCGTTGCTTCCAAAACTGTGGCGCCTGTAAATTTTTCTTCATCTTCTGTGTCGAACGGTTTATAATCTACAGCCGGGATTAGAAAATCGTCTTTTTTAGTTTCATATGCTATTTGTGTATGAACTCTAATTTGTTGTCCACGAAGTTCAATGTATTGAATAGGTACCATAGTAATATTTGACATGCCGATCATATTAGTTATAATTCGAAGTTTTAGAATCAATTCTATAAGAAGCCATGTATCCTGAGCACAATACTTTACTACGAGCGCAATTTTATCTTTAGTAGAAGTATTAAAATTAAAAAGATCTGCTGGAGAGAGATCATCTTTTTTATCCCCGATAAAGTGTTCGGCAACGTTATTAAGTTTATAAGATTCTAGTTTGTGTTCTTTTTTAATAACAAACATCAAATCAAACTGAGTTACACCATAAACCTTAATGTACTTCATCGTGTTGTCTCCATAAGCTGAAGTATTAAGTTGATCTTCGTGAATATGAGCAGGTTTGCTTTCAATTCTACTGAGATTTTCGAGGATGTATTCAATTCCTAGAACTTTAGATCTTTCGTGAATATATTTCCAATCAAAGTTATAACCATTGTATTGAATTAATATATCAGGGTCTGTTTTCATAATAAATTTTACCCAACCTATAATTAGTTCTTTTTCTGAATCATACTCTTCGATTATTATACCATCCACTGGATCGCAGCATTTGTCAATTGGGCTTTTAATAGTCACCATATGTTTTATGCTTTCCTTTGTAGAAAATTTATATAAACTTGTACCAATTTGGGTAATTATATCATTTTCATTTTCTGGATTAGGAAATTCGTTTATGTTATCGTATCGTGTTGAATGAGAAAATGCCTCTATATCCCAAGAAGCCAATGTTAGATTAGCAACTTCTTGAAAATCAAGGGGAGAAACCTGGTTGTATCTAGACGTGTAGCTGTGTTGACACCTAGAAATATTATTATTTCTCTGTGGATTTTTGACAGATACCCACCCGGCCATTTTAATATCCATTTTATGAGTAAAGCGTAAAAATGGTTCGATATTAGATTCATATAGATCAAATTTCAATGGGTTGACGTCTATAGAAATTATTTTCGGTAAACTACCTTTAGTTTTTGGATTAAGTATGTATTTCAGTTTATTGAAAGTATTTAGATTTTTACACACGAATTTAATAAATTTGTATTTTTTTCCATTTGTAAATCCTTTATACTTTTTACGTTCTACGATTGAAACCAATTCTAAATCGTCCCTGTTTTTATACAATTTATTCTTAATGTATTTTTCAAACTCTTTTTTCTTATATTCGTCAAATGTTTTTTGTAGGTGTTCTGGAACAAGTGCGAATAGATATGGTTGGTAATCTTCAAATCTTACACAAACAGACTCTCCGTTTTTATTTACACCAAATGTGTAAATATTATATTTTATTATTGGATCTTCTTCGTCTGAATATTCGTCTGGTTCATCAAATGCTTCCCATGATAATATCTGGTATTGTAATTCTGAAGTATTTGAATCCCAAGTATTGTATTGATTACGTATGAAAGTATCCATTACACCTATTTATAATTTTATATATGCTATAATTTTATATACTTTATAATTCACGGTTTCACTTTTAATTAAATATATAAATTATAAATATAGGTATAGTAATAAATAGTAATTAATGAATATTTTAATTATCCTGATAATTTTAGTATTATTGTATATTGTATTTGAACCATGTAAATATTCATTTACTTCCAAGTCCGGAAGACTTTTTAAGGCTCGTAGTACAAAGGTGGCAAATTTAATAGAAGTAGTTATTTATATATCTCACGATTTAGCAAAAAAAATTAACGAAAACGACGGTAAAAGATTACATTCAAAATTACAAAATACGAGTTTTATAGAATTAATAAATGGAGATTCTCAGATTTTAGCGTGGAATTATGACAAGGGTAGAGAAATTGGAATCAGGGTTTATGACGATAACAATGTTCCATATGACGCTGATACTATTATTACATCGTTATTACATGAATTAGCACATTCTATATGTAAAACAGTTGGACATAATACAGAATGGGAAGAAAAAAATAATTATTTACAAGGATTTAAGGGTATATATATTGAATATTTGATTAACAATACTTTTATAAATAAATAAGTAAGTAAATTAAAGACTATTTCTGTTTTAAGTATAATATAATTAAATATTCAAATGGAAGATCTATTTATTGGAGGAGGGGGTTATTCTGGTATAATGTTTATAGGAGTTTTAGAATATTTACATGAAAATAATCTTTTAAATTTAAAAAATTTTTACGGCTGTTCAATAGGTTCTCTAATTGGAATTCTTTATTTAGCCGGGTGTACACCAAAAGAAATATTATCAAAATTTATGGATCTCGAACTAAAAGAAATAGTAAGATACGATTTTTATAATATATCTAATTTATCTAAAAATCACATAATTGACGATATTTTTTTAGACACACTAATAAATTATATATTCGAATTTAGCGGCAATGACATAAATACAACTTTATTAGAATTTAGCAAAAAAACTAAAGTAAATATCAACATTAATGTAACTAAATTAGATACAAATGAATATATAAATTTTAATAACTCTGAATATCCAAATATTAAATTAAAAGACGCAATAAAAGCTTCTATGAGTATCCCTTTTATATTTAAAAGTGTTCGTATAGGAGACTCAGAATATGTGGACGGATGTTGTAAAAACGTTTATGGATCCCCGAGGGGAGATGTATATATATGTGGTTATAGTATCATAGTAAACTATTCAGGAAATTCTTACATGAACAAGGTGTTTAAGACTTTATTGAATTATACTAAACCCAGATCTACGTTTATAATAGAATGTACAGATAAACTTAACCCAAGTGTTTATTTAAATTTAGATAAACTGGAACCAAATTTAATAATTGAATTATATAAAAGGGGTATTTTTTTCGCAAAAGAACAACTTAGATAAGTTAAGTTAAGATAATTAAGTTAAGTAATTAGAATAGTTCGATTGGTTTTTTTAAGTTCTTGAAGATAATCATAATTTTCCATAAATTTTTCGACGCTATTTTCAGGATCAGTATCGGGGTCTGGATTTGAAATTTTAAATGGATTAAAATCAAGCGATACAATTGTATTCCTCGGTGAAAGATGTATCTCTTTTACACAATTTTTAAATTTTTTAGAGTGAATGTATTCACCATTGAAATAATAAGAATCTGTGTGTTCTGAAATTATAAAATATGGAATACAATTTAATTTACATAATTCGATCGTACAACTAGATATTGTATTATATTCGGTAAAATTATGAAATATAATACAAAATTTTGTGTAATCTAAAACATTTTTAATATCGGAATTGTAAGTTTCGTTTGACGTAGATCTTCTAAAAACTGTAAACCCTTTTCTAATACATACATTTTGTAACATTTTCATATTTTTGCCGTAAAATATATTGATTCGGTGCGAAGTTTTAATACATTTATCGTCAATACGTCTCATAATCTTCGCAACGTTGTCCCAAGACTGGTCTGTTATCACTGTAATATTTACTAAAATCTCACGTGGAACACTAGGTTCGTCGATTGTATTCATATCCATATCTATATATGTATTTATATAATGTATTTAGATTTATTAATTTTTAGCAATTAAATGAATTGTGATATTCTATTTATCTATATAAATATCTCATTTCCTGATTGTTTATAAAAAATTTTTTATACATTAAATATAATACTAATAAAACAGGTATAAGCAGAGCATTTTTTCCCCAAAAAAGATAAGAAACATACATAAATACACTAAATATAAAAATAAATTGAAATGTAGTACTACTTCTATTTTGGTTTACGTTCATCGCGGTCCCTGTTGCCCATGCAATAATAAATACGGTCATTACAGCGCAGAAAAAAATATACCCAAATATTTTTGAAAGTGTACTATATCTAGATTTTGCCATTAATAATATATACAAATCAAAATAAATCAAAATTAAATTAAATTAATGAGTTAAATTTGTATATATTATTATATTATTATATAATTTAATTTGTAAATGCTGAACGTTTTAATTTTTATAATTCTATTAATAATCACAGGAAGTTCTATTTACATGATCGAAAAACTTTTTGTAGAAAATATTCCTTTAAAACCCATAGTTCCTGTAAAACCCGAAGGTATTGTAGATACAATAGATATCTTTTCCGATTATATAATAGTATTATCAATGGAAAACTGTCCATACTGCGAAATTTTACAAAACGATTATATTTCTGAAACGGAAAAAAAGCATACAGTGATTACTTACAAAAGTAAAGACAAAACTTTTGGTTTCGACCCTAATTTTATAGATATACCGACAAAAGATAGAGAAAATATTATAGACGAAGTAGATAAATTTTTGAAAGGACCTACTATATTTCCAACTATTATACACAATAAAAAGATAACACGTGGTTTAGCAGATAAAGAAGTATTAAAAAAAATTTTTAAATAATTGCTTGAATTATTTTTTCGTACAATGGATTGACATTATGAGGAATGCCATCTTCGTCAAAGAGTGCTATAGGCAGTTCAGCTTCTTTAATTACATCTTTAATATTTATTAAACGGGTATCGGAGTAAGTATTTAATTCTTGAAAAAAAAGATTAAGTTCGTTTATAAATTCTTCAAATTTGCTTTTACACGGTTCGATTGTAATATCTATGATTCCGTATTCATTGAATGTAGGAATGTCGGAATCATAAACAATGTCGTTAAAATATTGAACAATTTTTCCACGAGTTTTATTCATAGAGATTAGATATCCAAAAAGTTGATACAGATCATATTCATTTCTCCTGACATTCTGAAGTTTCATTCTTGTTTTAATTTCTATGACAACGTCATTATCATTATCAGTGGCATCATGAAATCCCCTTATTGCCCAATTAAATTCAGAATTTGTAAAGGTAAAGATACAATTATTGCCTTTAGTGTATTTCTGTTTTTTTATAACACTTTTTTCTGAGTTTGTTCCACAATCTTTTTTGAGAGATGTTTCTATAAACGTTTTTGCGAAATCGAGATCTTTTTTTGTAATTTCTTTTTTAAGTTTCATTTTGTCGGTTATATTCTTTTCGATTGTTTTAAAGTCTTTTGGATTATTTACGGTTTTTTTATGTTCCAGATACATATCTTTAATTTCCATGTCAAACGTTTTAATATCTTTTGAGATATATTCTATAACTCCTATAATTTTAAATACATCTTTATAGATTTTTTTGTATTTTCTACACAACAGAAGCAGCATTATTTTTTGCCTATTTTCATAAGGGTTTTTACCGCATGCGGCTGCGATATTAGAAATTTCAAGAGTATTCATTTGCGTAGTAATTCGTTATCATTACTATAGATTAATTTATCTTTATATTTTATATTTTAAAGCAATTAGTAAAATATAAAGTATAATTTTATTAAATTTAGTATTCGAATTAAACGATTTTAATCAAAATAAACGTTTTAATAGTCAGTAAATATTCTTACCACGCCAAATGATACCTTTAGATTTACGTTCTTCCATAGCTTCTTTAGATATTACGTGTAAATGTATTGGGTCTGTTGTCGATCCAGATACATTTACATGCATTGGTTCTGCGTACGATTCTGGAGCAGCTACATACACCTGTTCGGGCTCTGGAACTACTTCAGTAACTGGTTCGGGTACTACTTCTGGAACTACTTCAGTAACTGGTTCGGGTACTACTTCTGGAACTACTTCAGTAACTGGTTCGGGTACTACTTCTGGAACTACTTCAGTAACTGGTTCGGGGACTACTTCTGGAACTACTTCTGGAATGACTTCAGTAACTGGTTCGGGTACTACTTCTGGAATGACTTCAGTAACTGGTTCGGGGACTACTTCTGGAACTACTTCAGTAACTGGTTCGGGGACTACTTCTGGAACTACTTCAGTAACTGGTTCGGGTACTACTTCTGGAACTACTTCAGTAACTGGTTCGGGGACTACTTCTGGAACTGGTTCGGGGACTACTTCTGGAACTGGTTCGTGGACTACTTCTGGAACTGGTTCGGGGACTACTTCTGGAACGACTTCTGGAACGACTTCTGGAACTGGTTCGGGGACGACTTCTGGAACTACTTCTGGAACTGGTTCGGGGACGACTTCTGGAACTGGTTCGGGGACGACTTCTGGAACTACTTCTGGAACGACTTC
>Ga0207938_1000017_pt1 | contig 24599 bp, 16 predicted proteins | sample LakMenEpi15Mar12_FD_150671 | JGI IMG/M metagenome (GOLD analysis project Ga0207938, IMG submission 150671) | Freshwater microbial communities from Lake Mendota, WI - 05MAR2012 deep hole epilimnion (SPAdes) | ecosystem: Environmental > Aquatic > Freshwater > Lake > Epilimnion/Euphotic zone ...
ATTCAATGCTTTTTTAGCAGACAGAATCTCCTATGCATATTTTTTCATCATAATTTTTAGTTAATTCCCTCTGCTATTTTGTTTTTGCAAAAGGCTCTCCTGTTAAAAAGAAAGCTCCTGTTAAAAAGAAAACTCCTGTTAAGAAAATTAAAAAAGCAGTGCCAGTAGAAGATGATGAGTCTATCGACGTGGCTGCTAATAAAGTGGTCGCTGACAAGGTAGCAGCAGACAAAGCTGATCCAGTATGTTCTCCACAAATTCCAGGCCAAGCCGCTGCTTATGGACCAAATGCTCCGCAAATGCCAGGTCAAGTACCATCACCATATGGTATGCCACAAGCTTATGGACAAATGCCATATGGCATGACTCCTCCACCTGCCTATGGACAAGCAAGTGCAGCACCTCAAATGTATGGTCAACTACCACAATATCCAGTTAATCAGTATTATGGATGCCCACAACCACAAGGTGTATATCCAGACCCAGCAATAAACAGCCAAATGCCTTATCAACAAGGTATCTTACCTGCAGCTGCAGGAAGTCCAATGAGTGGTGTTCAGGCAGCTGGCCAAATGACAGGACAAATGGTTAACACACCACAAGGCCCAATTTGTTCTTGTCCGCACTAAATAATTTAGTAAGCCTTGAATGACGACAGTAGTATTCGTCTTCAAGGTTTCCTATATTAAACCTGTAGCTTCAAAATTAGAATTTTATTATGAGCCGTGGGGCAATAGCTGTTTTATCATCTGAAAATTTGCTGCATAATTTGGCGCAAATTAAAGCCGCAGCACCTTCTAAACCATTAATTGCCATGGTGAAAGCCAATGCTTTTGGGCATGGAATTCGCTCTACCGCAACACGGCTAGAACGTCATGTTGATAATTTAGGTGTGGCTTCAATCGAAGAAGCGCTTGCCCTTAGAAAAATTGGTGTCAAATGCCCAATTACCCTTATGGAAGGGGTTTTTGAGCCCGATGAATTACTTATCGCAGCATGCCAACAGTTTCATGTAGTTTTTCACGATACTATCCAATTAGAATGGCTAAAAGGCTTAAGCTTACCGCGACCCCTTGTAACCTGGTTAAAGGTTGATACAGGCATGGGACGTCTTGGTTTTGCTGTAGGCGATGTGCCTCACGCGTTACGTGTATTAAAGGATTGTCCATCTATTAAACAACCGATAGGGCTTATGTCTCACATGGGTTGTGCTGATGATGTTAATCACCCCTTAAATGACATTCAGCTTCACGCATTTGCTGAATTAGCAAAAAGCTGGGAAGGTCCAAAAAGCCTTGCAAACTCAGCTGCAATATTTGCTTATCCACAAAGCCATTATGATGTTATTCGTCCGGGGATTTGCCTGTATGGTGTTTCTCCTATTAAAAACAAAAATGCTAGTGACTTTAATTTAAAGCCGGTCATGACGTTGCAAACTCGTTTGATTTCGGTGCGTAAACGCCCAAGTAGTTCATTTGTAGGTTATGGCGGAACGTACCAATGTGATGAGCCCATGAATGTTGGGGTAATTGCCATTGGCTATGGAGATGGTTATCTACGGTCATTGCCGCCTCATACTCCAGTTTTGGTGAACGGGAAAAAGTGCCATTTGGTTGGGCGTATTTCTATGGATATGGCGGCTATTGACTTACGTTCTTGTCCTGATGCTAAAGTTGGGGACCCGGTTATTCTGTGGGGCGAAGGACTGCCCATAGAAGATATTATTGAAGGTTCGCAAATTATTTCTAACGAACTTTTAACCAGTGTTCAGTCACGAGTGACGTTTCATTGGACGTTGTGTTGAAAGACATCCCTGCCTAAAAATTTTTCAAAAATACCTCTTGAGTCTATAATTGCTATATACCTTATCTTAAAAATTAAGGAGGCAGATCGATGACCCATTGGTACGTAAAAGACCTAAGCAAACTTACAAAAGTGTCGGTGCAAACGTTGCACTACTACGACAAACTCAATCTTTTGAAGCCTAGCTTGCGTCTGGATAATGGCTATCGCCTGTACTCTGAAGCGGATTTATTGAAACTCCAGCAGATTTTGGCATTAAAATTCTTTGGTTTTGAGTTATCTCAAATCAAGGCTTTGCTTGCCAGTAGTGTTGACGTGGTTGAGCATTTCACGGTGCAGTCGCAATTTTTGCAAAAGAAAGCAACAGCATTAATTGAAGCAAGCAATACATTACAAAGCATAATATCTGATTGTGGTGTTGATAAATCTATTCCTTGGAAAACAGTAATTAAATTGATAGAGGTATATCAAATGACACAACAACTTGAACATTCTTGGGTTAAAGACATATTCACCCCTGAAGAATTAAAACAATATGCAGCGTTTGAATCAGAGTGGAAGAATAATTCTACTGTGGAACTCAAAGCTGAATTCGAAAAAAAATGGGCTAATTTGGTCGCGGAGATTAGCAGTAATCTTGGCAATAATCCAGCATCTGCATTTGGCATTACCCTTGGTGAAAGGTGTATGCAACTAATCAATGGAGTGTATGGCAGAAAATATGCCCATTTGCGCACCAAAAAATTTGAACAAGGTTTCGCTGAAGGCAAAGGCCTTGAAGAAGTAGGGTTAACGCCTGCATCTGTAGCGTGGTTAGACAAAGCAATAGATGCTTACTGGCATGATCGTATTTATGGAATTTTGAATAAAGTAGGATCAGAGCCTTCTGATACAATCTTAAAGCTTTGGAATGAAGTGCTTGATGATATGTATGGCGAAGATAATGCCCGTAAAACAGAAATTTATGGTATTGCTTTAGCTGATCAAAAAATTAGCCAGGCTGCCAAAGATTGGCTGAAAACACTTTAAGAAACAGCTAACCCCACCTGAAATGAAGGTGGGGTTAGTTCATTTTATACTTCAATTTATACTTCAATTTTTATTGTAGGTTCTATTCCTTGTAAATAAGCGATTGTTGATAGCAAGCTTTGTAAGGGATCAAACAAATTTCCAAGAAGTTTTTTAACAAAAAAGAGCTCACGATATCCTGCATTGTAGGAATTAATTGTTGATCGAGAAGTAACTATTCTTGCGTCAACTCTTTGAAATCCTGTCATCCAGTTATTTAAACGCGGCAAATGTACTTGGGCTGTAGCATCACTAAACTCACCTAATTTTCCTTGATGATCCCTAAGTGCAATTTCTAACAAATCAAAATTTAATCTTTCTACTGTTAAAAAGCTAGATTGAATCAGAATGCGACAAGACTGGTAATCAAAGGCTTGCTGCACATTGTGAAGGTTATATACGTTATGCCCAAGAAAGCCAGCAAGGTCTAGTGTGCCACTGGTATTACCAATTATGCCTCTTAAATTAGGCAGCGTTCTAAGATTCAGTAAAAGTTGTAAATGAAAGTACTTACCGTTATCTTTGTTGTCTGTTGTGATAAAAGGAAAGGGGTCTGTTCTATTTGCACCTAAACTTTTAAATGATCCGCTTTTTCTACCATCTGTAAAAATGAACCATACGTTATAGCCTTTTGATTTAACGTAATTGCTTAATTTGCCAATGGCACCATCTTCCATGTTTTGCTTTTCATTTGCTTTTGATGAGTAACGGACATGCATAACAACAAGAGGATTTGGATTAGCGCCTATACGCTGAACTTCATCCCGTGCCTTTTTCACAAGTTGCGTGCATGCGTATTGACTAAGGTATTGCGGAGAATATTTATTAAAACCATCACGTAACCTTTGCGCAGTGCTGTCTCGAGAGAGTCTAAAATGATCAGAAATAATTGTTGTAAGAGCTTTTTGGTCTATATAATGAGTATACTCAGTTGTGCCTAAGTATTCTTCTAACTTGCTTTGACGATTATTTTCGCGTTGGCAAGTTCCTGTATCAATAAAAGCAGTTTTAAAATAGTTTCCATACCCTAATACTCGGGCAAAGTGCATGGTTCTTTGTACCTGTGTGTAGGAATTCATTTTTGATTCAGTATCTCTGATTTCAGCTACGCCATCATAGGTTAGCAATATAGCTGGAACAGTTTTTTGATGAGACAAGCTAAGGATCAGGTATGCTAGAATGTGGTAACTATCGCCTGAGCTGTTCATAGGAACCATCGAAATTACATACTTTGAGCCTGCTATTAAATTTGGCAATGAGAGGTGCTGGTTGAGAGCAGGAGCTATTGGTTGTTGCACTATAGGCAATTGGTGAATAATTGGAAGTACGTTAGGTGCCAAAGGTGCAGCGGCAATGGGATGAATAGGGGCTTGTTGTTGAAAAATGTTTGGATATTTTTCTTTAGCATTTTTTAATAGTGCATGAGGTTTACTGGTGTTTCCCTTGACAAAATTAGAAACTGTTCTAGCGTCAACACCAAAATCTCTAGCTATAGGTGCATATTTGCCTCCTCTTGCTTTCAGGTGTGCGAGCAGTTGAGCATATTCTTCATCAGTCGCATCTAGAATATTAAAAATGCTTAAAAAAATAAAAAAAGCAGTTATTTTTTTCATGTAAAAACCTCTTGTTAAAGAACCATCATAGTGTTTGAAGAATTTTTCAGCTAGAGGGTCTTATTTACATTCTTTCCAAATGGCCCGTACATCTGTGCAAATAATTGCTACATTTTGTTTTGAATTGGGTTTTTTATTATGCTAAAAAAGTACATTCAATACATTTCAGAATAAAATGCTTAAAAATTGGCTTTGTTTACTTCTTGCATTCTTATTTTTTTCAAATGATGCTTTTGCCCCTATCATGGCAGGCTCTGCTAGCGAGACAACAACATCATCAGCAGGACCAGCAAAATATGTTGAAAGAGACTATGATGTGAGGAGGCTCTGTTCAGAAGCGCTCACAGCAAAATTTGGTGAAATTAAAGGTGTCATTTTAGTATTTGGGGACCTTGCGTATACCAGTTTTTCTTATACTGTTTGGTGTCAGATACGAGATGATGAATGTCAGCTTTTTCATATTAACGGCTCTGCTGAGTCAGGTGTTTCTCTTAAATTATTACAACCAGATGGACCAGAATTATATTTTACTGAGTATAAAGATCATGTGAAATTTATGCAGTTTAGGACTAAAAATCCTGAAAGACTTGGTGAAATTTTATGCTGGGAATTTGATTCCGCTAACCAGAACTGGAAATCTATTTCAGAAGATGATTGGATATATTCACATGATGAGCATATGCAAAAAATTCAAGCTTTATATCCCGGACATATTTGTGATATTAAACGCGTTGAAAAAGAAAAAGTTTTAACCTTTTTGACCGATCCGGTAAATTTAGCAGTTAAAAGGGCCATTGTATTTAGGCGTTTACAAACAGCTGTTTGTGAACAAACTGAACTATTCACAGCAAGTACCGATAGCATTAGAACAGACGGTTTGCTTGTAAATTATAAAGGAATAGACGGTAATCCATACGCAAAGAAAATTAATTTAGAAAGTTTAACCCTAGAAGAAGTTTTGCCGGCTCATCCCTTAGGGTTACGTTGGCACGAACTAGCTTTTAATGAATCAGGAAATTTATTATTTGCAAGACATTCACTACCCGCATCGCTGATTGCACAATATTGGACAATTCAAAATGGAAATTGGAAACTTTTGCACGAAGGAGCTTATCCTGCTCAGACTTTAAGAGTGGGTAGTACTGGTCAAGTTTACCGATATTCTTATGCAGACACTGGCTTAACGCTAGAATGGCTTAATGCAGAAGGTGAATTTGAACCTACAAATGTGAATAATTTTTTTATTCAACTTATTTTTGGGTGGGTTTGTTCTTCAACCAAAAATCCCCGTGAAGTTTTAGCATTGCAAGATTATAGCGAAGGAAATCTTTGTTGGCATTTTCCAAAATCCAGTGCACCAACCCTTAAAGCAGAATATGACAAGTGTTGTGAGGCGGTTCGTAGACAATGGAGGGTAGAGGGGAAGCATTACGCTGATCGATCAATATCAGTTGAATTGATTAACATAACTGAACCCGATAATCTTCATAATTTATTTTTTAGCCTTCATCTTCCCCTTGATAAATTATTTTTTGGTTTTTCTGAAAATTACTTTTTGAAATGTAGTATTGATCTTAATGGTATTTTTTCAAACATTTGGTCACGTGGAGATGTTAATCAGTTTCATCAGCCATTACAGATTCAGAAAGTTGATGTTGAAGGCGAACCTGTCCCATATTTCTATGTGCCACCAGAACCAGGAACATCAAATAATAAAACCATCGTTATGATGGAAGGTGGGCCAGAAGGCGCTTACACAGGCAGCTATTCACCTTTTGTTAAAGCCTTCACCCAAGCGGGTTGGTCTGTTATTCTTCCCCAAGAAAGCCTTCGTACTGGCCATGGTTGGAAGCATTATTCCAAAGGCATTGGTGAAATGGGTCGTAAAAACTTACACCAATTGTTACATATTTTTCATGATGCTATAGGAAAAAATCTAATTCCAAACCAAGAACAGGTACACTTGTACGGTTCTAGTTATGGTGGGTTTGTTGCTGCTTCTTTTGCGTTGCGTTGGGGTTTTTTGCATGCACAAGCAAGCTTACCTAAATTATTTAATTTTCAATCAATTGTAGCTGATGCTGCCTGTGTAGATAGTGGCTTAGTATCTTGGTCAAATAGAGAGGCTATTCTAGGAACAATGGACTTAGAAACATTTCGTAGATCTTTCATGCCTTTGCATTTAGTGGGTCGTGAATTGTCAGCGCCCCTTACGTTGGTGCACGGAAAAGTAGATATCAGATGTTCAGCGAATGACATTAGGGCGTTCTCAACTGCGTTAAAAACCGCGGGTCATTCTTTCAATATGTTTTGGCATAACGGTGGGCATGGAGTTGCTCCTGAACGCTATCCTGAATTTTTGTTAGAGCTTATGGAAGGCAGGTCCGTTACTGATATTGCAACCGCAATAGGGCTTACCCAAGAAGTGTAATGCCTACTTACATTCCTTCCATACGGCCCGCACAACGGTGCTAATAATCGCTGCTGCAGGTAGTGTTAATACAATGCCAAAAAAACCAAACCAGGTAGCGCCGGCAAGCAAACTAAACAAAATCCAAACCGGGTGCACACCAATGCGCCCACCCACAAAGCGTGGAGTTAAGAAATTGCCTTCAATTGCTTGCACAATTAAAAATACCAACCCAATGGAAATTAAGGGGTTCCACGTATCGTTACCGCTCAGGTGAATAAGTGTGCTCAAAAGAAAACCAATCAACGCGCCTATGTAGGGAATAAATGAAATGCATCCGGTGAATATGCCAACGAACACGGCATTTTTAAGGCCAACAGTCAGCAGTCCAACTGAATATAATACAGCCAAAATAAGGCAAACCAGCATTTGTCCTTTTGCGTAGCTTGAAAGATTTTGGTCAATCACTTGGCTGTAATGAATAATTTTAGCAGCACTTTTTTTAGGCAAAAGTGACCGTGTTGTTTCAATAAAGCTTGGCCAATCTTTTAAGATATAGAACATAACCACAGGTGTTAACACAACCATGGAAACAACGTTCGCCAAAGCCAGGCCGTTGCTTAAAACGTTGATAATAAATTGCACCATCCAAGTCATTACGTTTCCGAATTGTCCGCTGATCTGGGTTTTGATTTGGGCAATATCTTCTGGTGGCAAGCGTTCTGCGGCAAAATCAAGCACTGGGTTGATCAGACTATAGAAATGCTGCACCAGCGCTGGCATATTTTTTGACAGAAGAATGAATTCTTTTTGTAAAAAAGGAACGGCTACCATCATTAATGTGCCTAATAGGAATAGCACACCAAGAATCATGAGTAGGGCGCCGAACCCACGAGGGACTTTTATTTTTGAAAGGGCAGTGACCGGATGGTTCAAGATGTATGCACCAATAATGCCAGTAATAAATGGCACTAAAATAGTTCCTAGGCTGTGCAGGGCAAAGCCCAATATTACAGCGCCTAAAAGTGCCAAGTAATTTTTCATGAATTAGTCCTAGACATATTATGTATATTTTCTGCAATCGGAAAAATCTTATTAACAACTTCAAAAAAAGCGATGAATGAAATCGAAATTAACAGGGTTATTAACAATCTTTTTAGTAATGTGTAAGATCTAAAGTGCGACAAAAAAATATAAGGAAGCATCAAAGGGAGTAGGGTGCTTAAAAATTTTTCTAGGATTACGTATTTACACCACACATAAAGACCAGCAAGCACTATAAGTAGTGCCGTATTTCTAATTTTTTCTTTCATCAAGTAGCCTGTTGTGCCGAGCTTTGTTTTATCTCTAGTGCATCATTCTTTTGGGTTAAAATCAACTGCTCACCACTTTTCAAGGTACCTTCTAGAATTTTTAATGCCAATGGGTCTTGTACCGATTTTTGAATAACACGCTTTAAAGGGCGCGCACCATAAACGGGGTCATAACCCTGATTAGCTAGCCACGCCGTGGCGGATGGTTCCCAGGTTAAAATCAATTGCCTATCTTCAAGGCGTTTTGCTAGTTGCTTTAATTGAATTTCAACAATTTTTTCCATGTCAGCTTTTTGCAGACGGTTGAAAATGAGGATTTCATCCAAACGGTTTAAAAACTCTGGACGGAATGCTTCACGCACCGACAGCATTACCTGGTCACGTACTTTAGGAACAATCACGCTTTCGTTTTCTGGTTGATGAATAAATGCATCTGACCCAAGGTTAGAAGTCAGAATGATAATTGAATTTTTAAAATCAACTTTTCTCCCCTGTGAATCTGTCAAATGACCATCATCTAAAACCTGAAGAAGAATATTGAAAACATCCCGGTGGGCTTTTTCAACTTCGTCAAACAAAATCACGGCATAAGGGCGACGACGAACTGCTTCGGTAAGCTCTCCGCCTTGTTCATAACCTATATATCCAGGAGGGGCGCCAATAAGCCGGGCAACGCTGTGCTTTTCCATGTATTCCGACATATCAATGCGAACTAGGTTTGATTCATCATCAAACAAAAACTCAGCCAAGGCTTTGCACACTTCAGTTTTTCCTACGCCAGTTGGCCCTAAGAAAAGGAATGATCCCATTGGGCGGTTTGGATCTTGCAATCCTGCCCTGGAACGACGCACTGCATTACCAATAGCGTTAATTGCATCTTCCTGACCTATCACGCGCCTGTGAAGGTGTTCTTCAATTTTTAAAAGTTTTGACTTTTCGCTTTCCAACATTTTCTCAACGGGAATGCCTGTCCAGCGTGCTACCACTAAAGCAATATCTTCTGCGGTAATTTGTTCTTGCATTCCAACCTTATTATCAGTTGTTTGCAATGCGTCAAGGTTGGCTTGCAACGTTGGTAAACGGCCATACATAATTTCACTAGCTTTGGCTAAGTCACCACGTCGTTGAGCAATTTCAGCGTCGGACTTTAGTTTATCAATTTCTGCTTTTAATCGCCGATTCTCAGCAATGGATTTTTTATCATGCTGCCAAATTGCCGAAAGAGTGCGTGATTTTTCTTCCAATTCAGAAAGCTCTTTTTCTAATTTTTCAAGACGATCTTTTGAAGCAGTGTCAGTTTCTTTTTTTAAGGCTTCACGTTCAATTTTCAGCTGAATGATACGCCTGTCTAGTTCATCAATATCTTCAGGTTTTGAATCTACAATCATGCGCAAGCGACTGGCTGCTTCGTCCATTAGATCAATGGCTTTATCTGGTAGGAAGCGATCGCTAATGTAGCGGTTTGAATATGTGCAAGACGCCACAATTGCACTGTCGCTGATGCGAATGCCATGGTGCAATTCGTACTTTTCCTTCAAGCCACGCAAAATTGAAATGCTGTCTTCAACGCTAGGTTCTTCAACCATAACTGGCTGAAAACGTCTGGCTAACGCTGGGTCTTTTTCAATATGCATTCGGTATTCATCTAATGTGGTGGCGCCAATGCAATGCAAATCACCACGCGCCAAGGCTGGTTTTAACATGTTCGATGCATCCATTGCACCATCGGTTTTGCCGGCACCTACTAAGGTATGTAATTCATCAATGAATAAAATCACATCACCTTCGGCTTTAGTAATTTCATTCAAAACTGCTTTGAGTCTTTCTTCAAAATCACCGCGGAATTTAGCACCAGCAAGTAAAGCGCCAAGATCTAAAGCCATTAGCCGTGTGTTTTTCATAGATTCTGGCACATCACCGTTGACTATACGCAACGCAAGCCCTTCTACGATGGCGGTTTTGCCTACCCCTGGCTCACCAATGAGAACAGGATTGTTTTTGGTGCGGCGTGTTAGTACTTGAATAGTACGGCGTATTTCTTCGTCACGACCTATAACAGGGTCTAGCTTTCCTTTACGAGCGACTTCAGTTAAGTCTTTTGCATAGCGATCAAGTGATTCTAAATTTTCATCGGCTGTTTGGGTATCCATACTTTGGCCCTTTCGCATGTCGTTAACTATAGTGTTAAGTTTTGATGGTGAAATATTGTGCTTTTGAAAAAATTCTTTAGTAGGCGAGGTAACACTTAAAGCCAGCATGACCATGTCTACGCTGGTATATTTATCTTTAATTTTTTTTGCATTTTCCTGTGCAAGTTCAAGCGCTTGTGCAAGCTCAGATGACAAATACATTTGATCAGCTGTGCCTGAAACCTTAGGGTGGCGTTGAATTTCTAAGGTGCAAGCTTCTTGAAAGCTTTTTAAATTTGCCCCGGCCTTTTCTAAAAGCCTAGAACCTAAGCTATTCGACGATTCTAGGAGTGCGTGCAGGACGTGCCACACGCTTAACTGCTGGTGCTGGTTCTTCTGTGCTTGCAGCTGGGCTGTCTGGAGCACTTGCTGCATCGATTGGGTAAACATTTCGGGATTCATTTTGGCCCTCCACGATTTCACGTTGTGTTTTTTCAGCTATTAATCGATCTTGCTGGCGTTCATTCAATATACGCTGATAATGATCAGCGTGTTGATAAAAGCCTTCCGCTGACACTCTATCACCAGATGTTATAGATTCGCGAGCAAAATTATTAAATTTATCAATAAATTGCCTAAGAAACTGTACGTTATGTCGACATCTTGAATCAACACGGCCAATTTCATTTGTGCCCGTATAAGGTTTCTCTTGTTGGCCTGATGGTCTTGTTGGGCGCCCTTTAATACGGGGCTTACGCATATGATGCATTTTCATTGTTTCTTGAATACCACTGATAACGTTTGGAAAAATTTGTAATCGCTCTTATACTTTTAGATATGCGATTAACACTTACGCCTTTGCGTATTTTACACATTAATGGTTCATTTCTTGATTGCCAAGCTTTTTTTTATACTTTTTAGCGTTTGCTGCCTAAATATTAACGCTGGAGCCCCATCTGCAAGCGTTTCTTGCGCAGATATAGGGAATGCAAGGTATTTGCAGTTAAATTGCTCTGGCGATAGTAGCTTGGCAATTTTTTCTTTGCGCGGGAAATGGTACATGGTTTGGGATATAGGCGCATCTGCACCAGATCTTCTTTTACCAAAACCAGCAGAATGTCCCGCGGGATTTCTTTCAATTGAACAAATCAAAAATGTAAAATCATCCAGACCATGCATTATTTTTTCTTTAGATATTTCTACAGAAATGATTCCTATGATAATGAAAACAGAAAAAGGTTGGGTGCTTAATGCTATTTCTGTTCATTTAATAAAAAATGACCCTAATCCCAATCAAGTTGCTTTTGATCATCAAGATCTTGGGCGTTTTCGTATTCTAAACACCGGCAACGCTTCCTCGGTAAAATTGGATATGCCAACTGGCGAGGAACTAAATATCATTCCAACAAATCAGCCAGATACGGGGCTTGATGCTTTAGAGTCAGATTATGTTGATGTGTATGAATCTGTACAAGGTGTTTGCCTATATTTTAAAAGTGACCAAATTATTCTAGAAAAACAGGGAAAAGACACCGCATACTATCCTGCTCGTAATCCGATGTTGCCTTCGCAAAAATGCTTAGAAGGACGTGTCACTTTAAAACCAGATTTAACTTTTATACGTTTTGGGGATTTTACGTCTGAATTTAGGTTCCTTCTTGCTGATAAAGCTCTTAGGAACAAAAAAAATAGATCATTGCATTTGCTAAGGCAAGCATGGGTAGAACTTGCACTATGTGAAGGTGAAGAATCAAAACAAACAATTTTACTGCTGGGTAAGGAAGTCCCCAAATTTAAGCGCTCGCTATTTTGTCAGCTAATCTTGGGGTATGCGCAGTTTTTATCGCAAGATTATCAAGAAAGCCTAAAAACACTAGAGCAATTACCCAATGTATCAGAAATTGATTTTTGGCGTAATTTATCAAAAAGCCAACTTGGCGAAAAAGTTGTTTTTGGTGAGGAATCTGTTTTTATTCTTCAAAATTACCCGCTGAATTTAAGAGATTATATTTTGGTAAAGTTAGTCCCTTATATGTTTGAAACTCAGCAAATGAAGCTTGTGAAGCTTATTCAAGATTCTATCTCTCCTCAGTCTGAACTGGCAAAAGCTGTAATGGGTTTCTATCATGCAATGTATGTATTTGCGTGTGAGGATAAAGACGAGGGGTGCAAATTGCTTGACTCAATTGCAAAAAATGCAATGAACTATTCTGTTCCGAATGAATTTCAAACGGAGGCTCGTCTAGAAACTTACCTTTATAAACACGGTGGCGCACCGATTGATGACATTATCAAAGAGCTTGATATGTTACGCATGCAGTCTCGTGGAAATGATATTGAAGTAAAAATCTGCTTAAAGCTTATTGAAAAGCTAGAAAAGAAAAATAATCTTGTAAAGATTATCGAAATTTTACAAGACCTGGTGCAGCGGTTTAAGAAATTCGATGCAACGTTAGGGTTAAATCAGCTTTTGAAAAATTATGTTGAAAAGTTCTTTATGCTAGAAAACGAGAGCGTTTCACCAGTTAAAATTATTGGATTGTTTCGTAAATATAAAGCAACTATTGAACATCATCCCAATTATGAAAAAATTGTCGAGCGTGTTGCTTATCAGTATGAACGTCTAGATTTGCTAGACCAAGAAGCAGAGCTACTAACTGAATTATTTCAAAAAACCTCAAATAATGAGAAAAAAATTGAATGGCAGTTAAAGGTTGGTGGTCTTTATGTGCAAAATGCAAAACCCGAAGAAGCAATCGCTCTTTTGTCTAAAATATTCCATTCAATCGAAGGCGAGCAGCAAAAAAGAGCGGGAAGCATTTTAGCGCGCGCTGATTTCATGAGAAAGAATCACCTAGAAACTATTAAGTGGCTAAAGCACCATCCCACAAAAGAAAATAAAAGGGTTATTGCAGATGTATATATAGCCATGGAAGGCTACGCTAATGATGTTGATAGCCTGAAAGACTACTTATCATCTTTGAAAGAAAAAGAAGATGATGTTCTAAAAGAAACCGCGTTAGTGCAGCTGGCCGCTGCTTACTATATGCAAAAAGAATATGCTAATTTGGCAACCCTGCATGACACACACAAAGACTTTATGAAAGCGCGAAAAAGCTATAAGAATTTCGCAATGCTCTGCCGGTCACGAGCAGAAGATTTAAAAACATCTCAAGAAGTGCGTGAGTATATTAACGATGCTGACGTGCTAAAGGAAATCTTTGACAAAGCAAAAGTTTCGGTAGGATAATTTTTGTGTTTAAGTTCCAACCCCAAACTCATTTAGTGGGGTTGGAGTATCTATTTACCATCCATCGCATTCATATTGACCAGCATTGCGTGGGAAAATTTTCTTACTTTTTATTCTTTCTGCATAAAACTCAAGAACTTGAGTCGATCTACATCTCTCTTGCAGTCTTGCGTAATAAAGTTCAAACGTTCCTTCAATACTAGTTGCAGCAGAAAGTTGAACAAGAGCTTGGCTGTCTTCTTGTGGGATTGCGTAATATAAAACAAGGCGTAAATCGTTGTCTGTTATTTCTGTCGCTTTTGGCAAAGTCAATAATTTGCTGATAATTACTTCATGCCTTCTCATTACTGCATTAGCCAAGTACTGACCAGGTTGTATGTTTTTAGCTGCTGGTTGCTCCAGTGCTAATAAACATATCTTTTCATTGAAATCACTTGCCCATGCACTTATTAAATATCTATCTAAATGTGTTTTTATTTGATTAGTAGAGAAAGCCCATAAATCGTCTGGCTCATAGTGTTCTCTAGAACTTTCTTTACGGTACACTAGAGAATATAATAAAGCTGCGGAATTTGAAGAATCTAGAGTGCCATCTTTTTCGTGTATTAGTGCGTGCATTATAGCATCTGTTCTATCAATAGGGTGCTCAAAAAGCTTGGCACATTCAGAAAAAGCAACGCCAGCTGTTTTTAGTTTTTGCAATTGTTCAATAAGTTGATCGTACGGATCGGCCACTTCTACATCTACTATTTCTGCAGCGGTAATTTTTCCGATCAGTAATACTCCTAATATAGCGATGTATTTTAGCATAAAGGCTCTCTGTTGGTTGAAGTGTACAACCCAAATGTGCCATGCCAATTATTAATAAAGTGTTAACAAGTTGCATTCTGAATTTTGTGCAAAAACCTGCACATTGGGCGCCTCTTAAAAAAAGAGGCGCGTCACTTTATTTCATAAGATGATATATTTAGCTTGCGCTTATTAAATTAAATAGAACCCTCTGCAAAACCCCTGAAGCAAGTTTAATAAATGGGTGAAGGAGATTTAGGGATATGGTAAGTTTGACATAAGAAATTCAAGTATATCGTTTGATAATGACTTCATTTTTAGACCTGATCCGCCGCTCCCCAAAAGCGAACATATTAGATGAGATAGAGATGAGATAGAGCAGCTGGTAGATTGGGGAACGGTGCATCGTAAACTAAAGCGTATTTTGCTGACCAGTGCAGTAGGACGCCCCTCATACGACGCATTGAAGATGTTTAAGATTTTACTTTTACAACGTTTATATGATTTGTCAGATCCAGAAATGGAGCATCAACTTTATGATCGACTTTCATTCAGGACATTTTGCAATTTCAATTTTTCAGAGAAGTTACCAGATGAAACAACGATCTGTAGATTCAGAGCAAGTCTGTTGGGTAAAAGCGATCAACTCTTCAACCTAGTTTTAGATCAACTTGATAAAAAAGGTCTGTTGATACGTAAGGGAACTATGGTTGATGCAACAATTATCAGGTCGAGCTGCAAACCACCGAGTGGAGGGACACAAAGTGAGGCTGATCCTGAAGCAGGATGGACAAAGAAGAATGAGGAATACACCTATGGTTACAAAGCCCACATTGGTGTAGATGAAGAGTCTGGTCTGGTAGTAGCAGCCCAAAGTACATCAGCAGAGTTTCACGATAGCCAGGTGATCCATCATGTGGTGACAGGAGAAGAAGAAGCGGTTTATGCAGATAAAGCCTATGACTCAAAGAAGATCAGGCAGGCGCTCAGGGATCACGGTATTAAAGATAGAATCTTAAGAAAAAAGCCTAATGGTAAGGAAATGAGTAAGCGACAGAAGGTTCTGAACCGAATGTATTCAAAAATCCGATGTGCCGTAGAAAGAGTATTTGCCCATTGGAAAGGACAACATGGCTATGTCCAAGCAAGATATAGAGGATGGGAAAAGAACCAGCTGCATCTGGATTTGCTGTGTGTTGCTTACAATTTGAAACGAGCGACAAGTATATACAGACAAAAAAGCAAACAGGAGAGTTGCGTCTAATGCACAAAAGCACGACAAGAAGTGCTTAAAAATTAAGCAGTCATATAAATTAGTACTGATCTATCTGCCTAAAATCTGAACAATTCCCTCTCAAAGTCTCCGCGTATCCTTCAAATAAACCAAAATACTTATCTAGTCTGAAATTTTGCAGAGGGTTCCAAAATATATGGCTATTTTATTGTTTTTTTTACATTATATTAAATTAATTTTAACTATTTGATTGTATATTTTAGTTAATGTCCATAAGTAAATGTAATCTATGAAAGAAGAATACTTTGATTCAGTCCAAGCTCTTGAGCGACTTCATCGCCTTTTTTTAGATGTAGTAAAAGCAGAGCTGGATCATTTGGCCATATTTGATATAAATAATGTCCAAACCATTGTGCTTTGTAATATTGGCACAAATCAGTTAACTATTGGTGAATTGACAAATCGAGGGTATTACCTTGGTTCAAATGTGTCGTATAATTTGCGCAAAATGGTGCAAAATGAATACATTATCCAGGTTCCAACACCTCATGATCGTCGTTCAAGCCAGGTAAAGCTATCCCAAAAAGGGTTAGACTTATACAAGAAATTTGATCGTATTTTCCATAATCATGCAGAAGGCCTTAATAATAAGGGCGGAAAAGAAACTTTAGCTCTGTTAGGAAGCTCCTTGCAGAAACTAGAACGTTTCTGGACTGAAACATCAGCTAAGGAAAGACGTTAAATTTTTGAGTTCTGATTAACAGCCCTTGAAAACAGCGCTTGACTTCGGCACATTATGGATACAGTTTTTTATTAATTGTTCATGGTTGAGTTTGTTCATCTTCGTGTCCATAGCGCCTATTCTCTAGCAGAAGGGGCCATTAAGGTTAAGTCATTGCCACAACTTTGTGAGCAATTTGATCAACCTGCTATTGCGATTACAGACACCAATAATCTTTTTGGTGCATTAGAAAGCGCAATGTTATGCGCTAGCTCGGGCATTCAACCAATCATTGGTTGTGAACTTAGCGTTCAGTTTTCTAACACAATTGGCTCTTTAGTCTTGCTTGTTGCATCTGAAATTGGATACACAAATTTATTAGACATTGTTAGCTATTTATACCTCGGATCCCCTTGTGAACATGAGAAACCTTATATTCCTTTTGAATACTTAGAAAGCAGATCACAAGGCTTAATCGCTTTAACTGGGGGTATAGACGGTGTTTGGGGGCAGCTATTAGCAAAACAACTCAACGTGAGTCATGAAGAAAATGAAGACATCAATGAATCTGATGATTTTTTAAATAAACTTAAAGCATATTTCCCTGACTGTCTTTATGTAGAAATTCAACGTCACGGCACATCAGCTGAACAAGAACTTGAAGAAATTTTCATTGAAAAAGCTTACACGCACAACTTGCCGCTTGTTGCCACAAACAATGTTTACTTTCCCGATTTCAGCTACTTTGAAGCCCACGATGCTTTGCTATGCATTGCAAGCAGCACTTACGTTGCACAGGATGATCGACGCAGAGTCACACCTCACCATTACTTTAAAAGCTCAACAGAAATGCAGGAGCTGTTTAAGGACTTGCCTGAAGCAATTCAAAACACGGTAAATATTGCAAAACGCTGTCGGTTCATGCCCACTCTTCACAACCCAATTCTTCCACATTTTGATAGTGAGAATGGGCGAAGTGAAGAAGAAGAGCTTGTTTTTCAAGCACAAGAAGGTTTAGAAAAGCGCTTGCAAGAAGAAGTTTTTTTGAGATTTGCAAAAGATGAACATGAAGAAATCCGTAACCAATACCAAGAACGCTTAAACTATGAAATTGGCATCATCAAGCACATGGGATTCTGCGGATACTTTTTGATCGTTGCTGATTTTATAAAATGGGCAAAAGGACAGGGAATTCCTGTGGGGCCTGGTCGTGGTTCTGGAGCAGGTTCACTAGTGGCATGGTCGCTAACCATTACTGACATGGATCCTATTCGGTTCACGCTAATTTTTGAACGTTTTTTAAACCCTGAACGTGTTTCAATGCCTGACTTTGACGTGGACTTTTGTCAGGACAGAAGAGACGAAGTTCTAGTTTATGTTCAGCAAAAATACGGCAGTGACCGAGTTGCTCACATTATTACCTTTGGTAAATTGCAGGCACGCGCAGTATTGCGCGACGTGGGACGCGTTTTGCAAATCCCCTACCCTGTGGTTGATCGTATTTGTAAATTGATACCTAACAATCCTGCTAGCCCTGTAACACTAGAGCAAGCCATAGAAATAGAACCAGCAATTAATCAGGCTTGCGACGATGATGATGCAATCGCAAAAATGGTTGAAATTGGTAAAAAACTTGAAGGTTTATATCGTCATGCTTCAACCCACGCGGCAGGTGTTGTAATTGGTGATCGCCCTCTTACATCCTTAGTCCCGTTATTTAAAGATGAAAGCTCAAGCTTGCCAGCAACGCAATTTAACATGAAATATGTTGAATTAGCAGGGCTAGTAAAATTCGACTTTCTAGGCCTTAAAACCCTTAGCATTATTGAACATGCCTGCAAAATTGTGCGTGAAACTGCTGAACATCAGCTTCCTAATTTTGTGATTCAATCTATTCCTCTAGATGATCCAAAAACCTTTGAGTTATTATGCAACGTCAACGTTGTAGGTGTGTTCCAGCTGGAAAGTGCTGGTATGCGAGATGTGTTACGTAAATTACGACCTGACCGCTTTGAAGATTTAATTGCCTTGGTTGCTTTGTACAGACCAGGCCCAATGGATGACATACCAAGGTACTTAGCATGCAAGCATGGTCAAGAACTTGTTACATTTTTAACGCCTGAACTTGAACCAATTTTAGCGCCAACCTATGGAGTAATGGTCTATCAAGAACAGGTTATGCAAATTGCTCAAGTCATTGGTGGGTACACCCTGGGTGCTGCGGATATGCTGCGTCGTGCTATGGGTAAAAAAATTAAAAGCGAAATGGATGACCAACGCGAAAAATTTGTAACTGGTGCCATTGCAAAAGGAGTGAAGCCTCAAACTGCATCTCAATTATTTGACCAAATGGCAAAGTTCGCAGGGTATGGATTTAACAAATCACATTCGGCTCCTTACGCTCTTCTTGCTTATCAAACAGCTTATTTAAAAGCGAATTATCCAATTGCTTTCTTTGCTGCATCAATGACAGCAGATATGCACAACACCGATAAAATAAACGCCTACAAACAAGACATGCTACGAATAGGAACAACGTTACTACCTCCTGATGTTAATCATTCTTTTGCAAATTTCACTGCTGAAGGCAGTGCCGTGCGCTTTGGTTTAGGAGCCCTTAAAAACGTTGGAGGCCAAGTTATTGATGCTATTGCACAAGTACGTGGGCAAGAACCATTTTCAACCATGACCAATTTTATTGAGCGCGTTGATTCCAAACACCTTAGCAAAAGACTACTAGAAAATTTAATTGGTTCTGGTGCGTTTGACTGCTTGGAACCTAACCGACGCGCTCTGTTTGAAGCTATTGAACACATAAGCTACATTGCTTCCAAAAAGGCGAATGCCGCCAAAAGCTCTCAGCGTAGTTTATTTGGAGGAGCGACAGATAACGCAATCACCTTCAAACTTCCGGATGTTCCGAAATGGGATGGATTAACATCGCTACAAAAAGAATTTGATTCCTTAGGGTTCTACCTATCGGACCACCCCTTAAATGCTTATAAGCAACAAATTGAGCAGCTTCAATTAACACCATCTTCAATGTTCGCAACTGTTTCTGCAGGTAATATTCGTGTGGCCGGTGTATTACTCACTACAACGGTGCGCACTGGCAAAAAAGGGCAAAAATACGCCTTTCTAAGTTTATCAGACCAAGAAGGCACCTATGAGGTTACGTTATTTAGTGAGATTTACAGTCAATCTGTTGATTTGTTAAAAGTCGGAAATTTATTAGCTGTTGAAGTTGCTGTTAAAAAAGATAACGAACAACTGCGCTTAACTGCCAACAAAATCTATAATCTAAACGATATGCAGCCCTTCACCAGCATTAGCTTGAAGGTAGCAAGCGACAAGCCAATTAAGGGATTGCTTGATGAAATTCAAGCATTACCAATAGGCGCCTGCGAAGTAGTGCTTGAGTTTTCAAAAGATTCTTTAGGCATTCCCGCCACCGTTAGCTTAGGCAAAAAATCAATCAACACTCATGTATACCACCAGTTGATGGCTTGGTGTAGTTAACTTAAACTACCGCAAATTCGTTAACAAAGACCCCGGATACGTAGGCGCAGAAGTTGGCGTGAAGCTTCCCAAGTTCTTCAAGCTAAATTGTAAAAAGAATCCCATGTCTGGCTTTAAATCACGGTCTCGATAATGGCTTCTAAACACGCTGAATTTCGTTTCAAAACAATCATCTTGATAGGTTAGTCCTGCAAACGTAGCTAACACGCCCTTTTGAAAACGTTTTAGGTTGCGAATTTGCGCAACAGAAACTTTCCAATTTTCATTGATTTCAGAGCTTAGCTGCCAGTTGACTTGAGAAATCATTGACGTTGAATCATTCAATCCACGTTTTGCATGCACATATGATGCGTCTAATTTAAGCATAGGCTTACCAAAGCTAGATCCCCATTCGTTATATCGAGGTTTCATGTTGTTTCGCATAAACGCGCCACGCATGAAAATAACCCACCATTCATTAGGTTGATAGAGCACTCTTGAAATGTAATCTGACGCAAGGCGTCCTTCCCCCTGATTCTTGCCAACTACGGCTTTGTGATCAAAACGGTAACTTTGCCCCATAAAAATAGATGCACGCTGCTGTTGCCCCCAACGCATGTGATTATCTACACCTAAAACCCCACGCTGACCAGCATCAACTAAATCGATACCATCAAAGCGATTTGGCAGAAAAATAGATGTGTCATCAAGGGTAAATACTCTTGAGTCTTCATTGGGCAAACGCTTACGGTTTAAATTTTGCGGTGCTAATGCTACTAACCCCCGAGGTTCTAAAATCCAATCGATACGGTCATAGGTTGATAATAGTGGATATCGCCAATCAACAGCCGCCTGCGGGAACAACCTGCTTTCAACGTGATTATCGTACTTATGCTGTTTTTCAACTACAGGTTGATCAGGGTTATAATGCTGCGACATGTACGCATCGCCACGGGTTGAAAGAGAGGTTTTAAAAAGATGACCATTTGATGTGGTGTAAGGTAGGTTCCATGTCACGCCACTTGATGCACGGTAGGTTTGCTTTCCTGTTTGCGTAAGAATGGGGCGTTTTCTTAAAATGCTTAAGAAGCTTGAATCCCAAACTAAATGACTGCCGTTAGAAAATTGTTCTGTTTGATAACGATAGCGAGCATGAGGTAAAACAACCGGTGTTGTTTTTGGCGTATCTGTCTGAAATGCTTGAGTTTTTACCGTTCCATAACCACTATTGCCAAAGTGCTCAAAATTAACAGTAGATGTTAAGTTTTTTGAACGACTAAATGTACTGGATTGCTTATTCAGCCTGTATCTAGATAAATATGTTGTATCGCTTGCTCGGTTTAAATCCACACTCAAACGATTACGGTCGGTCATGTGCCAAAGCATTGCTCCTGAGACATTCCATCGGCTCTTTTTTGGAATAGTTGTGTATGCATTCTTTTTTTTCTCATTGTGACGCATTCGTGTGTAGCTACCACCAAGTGACAGCTCACCATCTCTAAAGCGTCGACGGTATTCCGTTGCCAGCAAAGGATTTTGTTTCGCCATAATCATAGGCGTGATCGTTAGATCTTGATTTTTTGCCGTAAACAAATAAGGTAATGTCATTGAAAAACCAAGGTCTTTGCTCATGCCAAATGCTGGTGACAACAATCCATCTTTTTGTTTAACCGATGGATCGGGGTGGGAAAAATAGGGCATATAGAAAATCTTCACGCCTTTAAACACAAGAAAAACTTGACGATATTTTATAAGCTTTTCGGCTTGGTCATGTTCAACACTTTCCGCTTCAAGCTTCCAAGTTACGGAACCATCTGTGCATTGCTTACAGGGCGAATAATCTGCATCTAAAAAAACAGTGGAATTGCCTTCTTTTCGGGTAGCAGACTTTGCATTTAGGCGCGCGGCATCTTGCGTAAAGACATGCATACCTTCTAGAAAACCTGTATTAAAATGAGAATCTAATTCTAAGTGATCAGCGGTTAACACGTCGCCATTAGGTTCGGTTAATTCAACAGCACCATAAGCTGTAATTTTATCCGTTAGCCGATTGTAGTGCAGCGCATCGCAGTTTAAACGCCTTTGAGTGCCATCATCCAAATGCTGCACCACTGAAACATGTCCTTTAACCCACAGGTCATAGGTTTTTTGATTCCAAGTAGCGTCATCACCACGCAAATACAAAGGCTGTGCAGCCCCCAAGCATGAGCACGATACAAAAAACAATATCAGTAATCTAAAAAACAAGAATTTTTGCACTTTTTTTATTGTTATAGTGCCAAGTTTTTTAACCATTGCCTATGGCCTTTTCAAGTATTCTTTGCAATTCATTCTATTTTCTTTATACTGAATTATAAAAATTTAATAAAAGTTTATCATATGCGCAGTGTATTAGTAACCGGAGGCAATCGAGGCATAGGCGCCGCCATTTGCATATGTTTAAAAGAACTGGGGTATAAAGTTATTGGTTCATACAATGCAAACCACGAACAAGCTGCGGCATTTTCAAAAAAATACGATATTCCCTTTTACAGCTTTGATTTAGCAAATCCTGAAATTACTGAACAAAAAATCCAAGAGATACTTAAAAATCATGGACCCATTGATTGCTTAGTGCACAATGCTGGCATTACCAATGATGGCTTTTTTCATAAAATGACATTAGAGCGTTGGCAAAATGTTTTGCAAACTAACCTTTTATCATGCTTTCAAGTTACGCATCCGTTAATTCAAGGCATGCGAGAGCGCAGCTTTGGTAGATTGGTTTATGTAACATCTGTGAATGCTTTAAAAGGGCAAATTGGCCAAACAAACTATTGCGCTGCAAAGTCGGGGCTAATAGGTTTTGTCAAAGCCCTAGCTTTAGAAAATGCTAATAAAAATATTACAGTGAATGCCATTGCACCTGGGTACACTGAAACTGACATGGTTTCAGCAATGAATGAATCGGTGCTTTCACAAATAGTTGAAACAATTCCTGCCAAACGTTTAGCCAAACCTGAAGAAATTGCAGATAGCGTTGCTTTTCTTTTAAGTGACAAAGCAAGTTATATAACGGGCACAACCCTGCACATCAACGGTGGCATGTATTAACAACCAACGGTTCATAGGAGTCACTTGCATCAGAATGGGCAAAAATTTGCCCCATTTTTATGTCAAAAAACCACAAATGAACAATCAGTTCTTTCTTCGCCACTTTTTCTTTAATCCAAGGAAAAGTCATGCAATTTTGATAAGATTTTTTTAAAGCTAACTTTGCATATTCATCTGCATCAAGCGTGCTAGAATCTTCAGTTTTAATAAGCGAAACCCAGTTTGTTATAAAGTCATTTTGGCTAGATTCACAAGTGCTTAGTAGCGCTTTAATGCCACCACATTGACTATGCCCCAATAAAACCAAATGCTTCACTTTTAAAAAGCTTACGCCAAATTCTAATGCTGCGCTGGTGCCATGGTGCATTTCGTCCTTTTCATAAGGTGGGACAATGTTCGCAACGTTACGCACTATGAATAAATCACCCGGATCACATTGCAAAATCAACGCTGGATCAACCCGCGAATCACAACAGGCAATAATCATCATTTCCGGTTTTTGCCCGTACTTTGAAAGATATTGCATAACAGATGTATCACCGTGGGCGTATTTATCCCTGAAGGATTCATACCCTTTAAGAATTTTATTTAGGCTTTTTTCCATCTTTGAAACCTATCTCTTCTACCGTGCCAAAGGTTTATACTTTATGCGCGTTGGTTGATCAGCATCAGTACCTAAACGGCGATGACGATCTTCTTCATATGACTGATAGTTTCCTTCAAACCAAACCACTTGGCTATCGCCTTCGAAAGCCAAAATATGCGTGGCAATTCGGTCAAGGAAGAAACGATCATGGGTAATCACAATTGCGCAACCTGCGAAGTTAAGCAGACCTTCTTCTAGGGAACGCAGAGTTTCAACGTCTAGATCGTTGGTAGGTTCGTCTAGTAGCAATACGTTCGCGCCGCTTTTTAGCATTTTTGCTAAGTGCACACGGTTGCGTTCACCACCGGAAAGCTGCCCGACTTTTTTCTGTTGATCAGCCCCTTTAAAATTGAACAAGCCGCAATAGGCACGGCTAGGCATTTTACGTTTACCTAGTTCAACTTCGTCATGGCCATTGGAAATTTCTTCCCAAACGCTTTTGTTCGCATCTAGCGTGTCACGAGATTGATCCACGTAACCCATTACAACCGTGTCACCAATTCTCATTTCGCCTTGATCAGGCTTTTCCTGATTCGTCAACATACGGAATAGAGTCGTTTTACCGGCGCCGTTTGGCCCAATAACGCCTACAATGCCACCCTTTGGTAAGTTGAAATTCAAATTTTCAATTAATAATCTATCACCAAAACCTTTGCTAAGGGAGTTTGCTTCAATAACCAAATCGCCTAAACGTGGCCCCGGTGGAATGCTAATTGATCCATCACCTGTACCACGGTCATAATCCTGTGCCAATAATTCTTCGTAAGAACTAATACGCGCCTTGCTTTTCGCCTGACGCGCTTTGGGGGATTGGCGAATCCATTCTAATTCTCGTTCAAGTTCTTTTTGGCGTGATGTTTCTTGTTTTTGCTCAACTAGCAATCGCTTTTGCTTTTGTTCAAGCCAATTTGAATAGTTGCCTTCGTACGGAATGCCCTGCCCTCGGTCAAGTTCAAGAATCCAGCCCACCACGTTATCAAGGAAATAGCGATCATGGGTAATAAGCACCACGGTCCCCTTGTATTCCTGCAA
>Ga0207938_1000019_pt1 | contig 24354 bp, 30 predicted proteins | sample LakMenEpi15Mar12_FD_150671 | JGI IMG/M metagenome (GOLD analysis project Ga0207938, IMG submission 150671) | Freshwater microbial communities from Lake Mendota, WI - 05MAR2012 deep hole epilimnion (SPAdes) | ecosystem: Environmental > Aquatic > Freshwater > Lake > Epilimnion/Euphotic zone ...
ACTCATAATTATGGTGCTATTGTATTTCCTTTCATATAAATATTGTTACTATCGGAAATCTTGAATATAATATTTGGATATGTGGTGTATACTTTATAAGTTGTCGCAGGAATTGTCGTTCCTGAATAGGTGAAGGTATAATTATTTATTACCCCTTCAGTTCCAACTACAGTAAATAAATTAGGAACATTATTAATGTTCAAGTCAATAGCCGTTTGTCTTTGATTATTTGTAAGTGATGTTGGGATAATCCATGTGTACCAACCTTGACCACCCACATAATTTTGAGGTATTTGAGTTGTTAGGAAGTTATAAGCAACGATAGGATTATTGTAGGAATCAACCCCTCCACTTGTTTGTGGAACTGTTTGTTGAATAATTGTTGGGAATAATCCACTAGTCCAACCACTAAAGTCAACATATTTGTTCATATCAACATTAAAATTAGTTTGATTTTGTGTTGGTTGACTATTATTTGTAAAACCATAGAAATTACTTCCGGAGTTAAACATCCATTGACCAATATTTGTTGCACCACTAACTGGTTCAATAAACAAGTATGCCTTCAACACCGGTGTAGGTGTAGGAGTAGGTGTTGGGGTTGGTGTAGGTGTAGGACTTGGTGCTGGAACATTTAATATGTTCGGACAATCCGAATCTAATACCAATATTGTGTAAGTACCATAAACATCATATGGTGGTGTTAACCCTGATGGGTTAAAAACATAAGGTAATACTTGATTACCTAAATTAACAACCACATTAACATTTTCAGGTTTGAATAATATATTCGCAACCTCACCACTATAATTTATACTCTGAATTGTTATTGTTGACATATTTTATTTTTTTAATTAATGGTATAACCAAAGTCATTCACCTTACAAAATGTTGTATCACAATCAGGACAATTTGGATTAAACATTGAAAAGTTATCCTTCAATAAGTCAAAATTATGTTTTACTTCAGGTGCCGATAATGGTGTTACATACATTCTGAATTGGGATATTCCCCCCTCAAAAGTTCCACCGAAATTTTGTTCCAATAAAATATTGGTTGATATTCCACTTAATGTTGTCCCCGACAAGTCGTTATTTGGTAAACATTCCGGGTCTTGAATATAAGTTGTTCCGGTTGTTGATGAAAAGGTTAAATTTTCTCTCAATCCTTGAGTTCCTCCACCCCAAGAGATGTTAAATGGAACACCCACTTGTTTTTCCTTATCGGTGTTTAATGCTCTTGGTATAATTTCCTCAACATCATTAACGGTGTGAATTAACCTACCGTTTACATAAATTTTTAATCTACCTTTTCTATATTTTTTTTCTAATAACCATTGTTCGTTTAAATTAACTAATGTTACTTTTTTAGCAGCACTTTCATTCCCTTCAGTGGTATATGGTGTTGTTATTAACGCAACGGTATTATTTACCAAAGATTCCAAATGTGGTGTTGTGGTAATATCACATAATCCACCTTCAGAACCCAATAACGCGTCCTGTATGTAATCATATCTCTCCCAGGTTACATTGACTTGAAACCAATGTTCTTCGTTCAAATACGAAGGGTTTTTTACCTCACAATAAGGGTAAATGGTCGGTGTAACATATTCAGTTATTGTATAACCCGTTGTATAGGTAATACCCGTTGAGGAACAAAACCCTGTTGTCTGACATCCCCCAGTAAATGTTAATATCTTAACACATATCGCCGGATTTTTAGGGTCACCCGATAATCTAAAAGATAACGCATTTGACATTGAGTCAAATAATGGGTCGGTCTCACAAGTTGATTGTATTGAGGATTCACATCCATGCCACTTACACTCCCACCCACAAGTTCCATAATCAGGACTCTGACAAGAACAATTACAAGAACTTCCCGTAATTATTGTTGAACCACATGAACAACAACCATAGTTTTTATGGTAATCGTAAATATTATCTTGTGATGTTGGGGGATAAACAAAAAGACATCTACTATCGGTAACACCAGTATTACAACAAGCACAAGTCTCCAATCCCGTTAATCCGGATGTAACTCTCGTATAACCTGTAATACCTGATGGTGACCCGTCAGCGTGATGATAGAACTTATTCTCAGCTCTTGTTCCAAAATAGAAAAAGGTGTTCTTATTTTGGGGGTATATAACATTTAATGTTGTTTCAGCAGATGTTGGAAAATATTCGTTAGTTAATCTTGGTTTCAATAACATCTCAACCGACCAACCTTTATTCATTCGTTCAGGGAAAATTTCATAATCATAACCAAATAATTCATAAAACCCTTGATAAAACCCACCATATAATTCGTGGTAAGAACCTGTTGTTCCAGTTTTACTAACCACTTCATATAATATCGTTTTATTAAACCCTGAAAAACGAACATTAGAACTTGTATGTCCTGTTACTTGAAATAATTTTAATCGTCTATCAAAAGATAATCTATCAAATTTCTGTAAATTATTTAATAAACCATTTGTAAATGTGATTGACTGACCCGTCATACCACTAACCAATCCGTTATCTATTCCTGTTAATCCAATATCACAAGATGTTTGTGCGGTGAAACAAGTTAAATCAAGATTATTCGGATTGTAATAGTTCAAAGAAACAAAAATATTGTTATTGTTATATTGTTTGTAGTTTAATACTTGATTCTGAACTGATAGTATATTATTAATATCAAAATATACCGGCAATCTATTACCGTAAGTTTGGGCAATTAAATAAGGTGAAAAAACAACTTCTTCATTATAGTTTCTTTCGTCAGAAACCAAAGACATATCGGGATAATCCAAACTAAATTTCAATCCCCAATTCTGACTATTATATTGATTTATATTTTGATTCACAATCTTTTTAATAATAAATATATTGAACCGACTATTTATATATAAAAAAGATATTATGATTGAATTTAATACAGAATATTTTAGTAACAATCTTTACTTTTTCTTAAAAGAAAGTAAGAGTAAAATATCGTTATACTATTCAGTTGCGGAAACTTTAACCGAATCAAGGAAAAATGACGATAAGATTGATTTTGATAAAAAAGATACAAAAAAAGTTAAAAATAGTATTGAAAATATCCTAAAATCAAAAAAGAAAATTACAAAAGCTAAATTAAAAAACCATTTTGATAAAATTAACGGTGATGGTGAATTAGATGAATTAGTGGATAGTGACGGTTCTATGTTGGGGTCTAACATTCCAATTTTAAACAGTAAACTTCACCCTAAAAAAACTATGGACCAGACTGTTCCTATGTCAAGAGTTTCAAACGACCCTGTTACAAGAGGATATCGCGTATATTGGGGAGAAAGTGTTAATGGTAAAATAAATATTGTGTCTGAAGTTGATTATTCTGAAGCCTTCGGTTATGAAGAAACAAAAGATATGGATTATGAAGATACCGTTGAAACTTTAGAAAAAATGGGTGTTGAAGACCCTGAAGGAAGAGCTAATGAAATGGGTAAAACCGAAAAATTAGACAAATCTAAAAAACCAGGTGCTTTCGTAAAACAAAGATTATCCGAAAAAGATAGTCTTGAAGAACAACAAAAAAGTATGATGAAGAAAATGGTTGAGGATATCGTAACCAAAAAATCTAAAGATACATCAGATGTTGTTTCAAAAGAAAATAGTGTTAGTAAAATTTTAATGAAAAATTTACAAGTTATTAAAAAATTAGCAGATAAAGAAGGTATTAGTGTTAATCAATTAATTAAAACCCTGAAATCAAATGAATAGTGATTTATATGGAAAAACTTTTGTAATACCTCAAGAAGTATTAAATTATTTAGAAAAATGTTTTGAGGTTGCAAAAAATGCCGACAAAACAACTGAAGGTTACAAAAGAAATATAGAATTAAGAAATACAAAAGAAGTATCATACCAACAATTAAAACGAATGAAAAATTGGTTTGATAGTTTCAACGGAACCAATAATGACCTTACCTTTATTTTAAATGGGGGTGAATATGTGAAAAATTGGGTTAACAATACTTTAGAAACAAAAAGAAATGATATTGATTTAGGAAAAGAAATTAAATCTGTGGTATTACCTAATCAATATAATGATACCCATCAAAAAGATAATATTGAAAATTTAAATAGGCCAAGCAAAAGCCATAACTCCGCGGTTAATGAAATAGATTCCGCAATAAATGAAAATCTGAAAAGAATAAACGATTTGATTAAAAAAATTATTTAATTATGCCAGTTAACGAACCAATAGACTTTGAACAACCAAAAAATGACTTATCCTCAATTGCTGAGACTGAAAGAAAAAAACTTATCATTAAAAACGATTATAAAACTACTAACCAATATTCAGCGGTTAATCCTGACGCCTTAGGTGATGGTGATGCTCAAGGTAAAGGAACAGGTGGATTTTTAGATACAAATAACCAAGCAGCCGGAGCTGTACAAGATATCATTGAAAGAAAAGCGGGAATAGTTATTAACGAATATAAAAATACTAATCCTTACACTAAACCAACAGCTTAATAAGTTATTATAAATGAAACTTTACAACACTTTTAAATCACTTATTGTTGAAATAGCTTCTATTGACTCCGTCGTTAAAGCTATCAAACAAAAAGACAAGGTTGTTATATATTATGCTGGTGATGAACCGGGAGGTAAGGGTCTTCGTAATATAGAACCCGTATGTTTTGGTTATAGTAAAGCCGGAAATCCCGTTCTTAGAGCTTGGGATGATGAAGGTGCTTCACACACTAGTTATAAAGGAGAACAACCCTTACCGGGATGGAGAATCTTTAGAGTGGATAAAATATTATCGTTCAACCCAACAGGTGAAAACTTTGATACTCCAAGACCTCTATACAATCCAAACGGAGATAAAAGTATGTCAAGAGTTATAATAAACGCAAAATTTTAATAAAAATGAATAGTGAAGACGATTTAATCAAAAAATTAATGGTATCCAAACAAATTATGGATAAACATAATACTATGGGTAGAAATGGTATTACTAACCCTAATATTAATGAAAGTATTAATGTAGCAACTTATGATGCTCCTCCAGCAACCTATAACTTACCACAAGATTTAATGGAGAATGTTGCTCCGTCAACATATACTCCACCAACAACACAACAACCATTAACTAGAGATAGAGTTATGTCATCTAAATTACCTGACGCTATTAAACAATTAATGATTGAACACCCTATAGCTCAACCAACAAGTATGGGTGGCGGAACAACATTATCAAATGATGTAATTGAGAAAGCTGCTAGGTTAATGAATGTTAACGCAAATGGTGACCAAATAACTCCAACAACGACTAAGAGACCTGTTCAAGAACAAGTAACTTCAGCACCATCTACTAATGAGTTGAAAAAAATGATTAGAGAAACAATTGAGGAAGTTTTAGCAGAAAATGGTCTATTAACCGAATCAACAACTAAATCAAATGAGGTTTTTTCTTTCAAAGTAGGAAAACATATCTTTGAGGGGAAAGTAACAAAAATTAAAAAAATAGCTTAAACATATTTTTTATTTTTAAGAACCCAATCTTTTAATTAAGGTTGGGTTTTTTATTTTATAATATTGTTCCTTTTGATAGAACCGGACTATTTATAATAAAACAACATATATTATGAATATAGAAATTGAAGAAAAAATCATATCTGAATATAAAAAGGGAAATGGAAGTATTATAATATCTAAAATGACGGGTGTCCCAAAACATACTATTTTAGCTATTTTGCATAAACACAATTTAGTGAGACAACGAGATAGATGTAAATCTTTAGATATTGTAAAAGAGGGGGAAAATTTTTATGTTGCAAGATTATGTCCAATGTGTAAGGAAGAAATTAAGACTTATTCTAAACAAAGTACTATTGCGTGTAGAAATCACTTTAATAAATTACGAGACAATAGTAATTGTAAAAAGTGTATGGGTAAATGTAATTTAGGTGAGAACAACCCATTTTACGGTAAAAAACATAAAGAAAGTACTATTAAACAAATATCGGAGAGTAGAACTAATAAATACACTGGTTACGATAATCACATGAAACAAGAAAAATACCGACAAATGAGTAGGGGTATTGCTAGGTCTAATTGGGATAATAATATCTGGGATAGAGATACAATGTCTGAACTTATGAAACAAAATCAAAGAAAAGGAAAATTAAATTCGGGTATAACCTCAAAAAAAGAAAAAGAAATAATAGAATTACTAACTGAAATGGGGGTAGAGGCAATACAATCCTATAGAGTTGATAGTAAAATATGTGATATCTATATACCTTCACTCAATTTGATAATTGAATACTTTGGAGATTATTGGCATTGTAATCCAATCAAATATTCAAAAGATTATTTTAATGCTAAAAAAAATAAATATGCTTGGGAGTTGTGGGACTATGATAAAAAAAAACTTGATTTAGTCAAAAGTTATGGTTATAATTTAGAAGTGATTTGGGAGAATGAACTCAAGTCTAATAATGATAAACTAATACTAATAATAAACAAGTATGCAACAAACAACAATTCAGCCCCTGAATGGTCGTGAAAAGATAAGAGTTTTAGTACTCGCGTCTGACCGCTCAGGGGTAGGTTAGGTAAATTTCGCTCTATTGACCCTCACACAATGTTACAAAATATGTATCCAGATGACTTCCATGTGGATATTGACTATGAACCGAGAATAAATGATATGTCTTATTGGTCAAAATACCAAATCGTCCATGTTCATAGAAATATCGGTAATACTTACGAAACAACACCTTTATTGATTAGACAATTAAAATCAATGGGTATTGTGGTTATATTTGATATTGACGATTATTGGTTACCAACTAAGGAACACCCAATTCACTCAATTATTGTTCAACATAAAATCCACGAAAAGATTGTTGCTAACTTGAGAGAAGCAAGTTATGTTACAACAACTACTGAAATTTTTGCTGATGAAATCCGTAAGGTTAATAAAAATGTAATTGTATTTCCAAATGCTATTAACCCAAATGAACCACAGTTCAAGGAAAAAACTTTACCATCTGATAGAATCAGAGTTGGTTGGTTAGGTGGAAGTTCTCACTTACACGATTTGATGTTGTTGGAAGGATTTGTCAACAAAAATTCACAGATTAACGATAAAATCCAATATGTTCTTTGTGGTTTTGATACAAGAGGAACTGTAACGGAAATTAATCCTGAAACTCGTGAAGAAAAAAGAAGAGATATTTTACCTCACGAAACGGTGTGGGCAAGATATGAGGAATTATTCACAAATAATTATAAAATTGTTGGTGACGATTACAAGAAACACTTATTGAATTTTAAGGACACAAATTATGTTACTGATGAAACATTACCTTATTCAAGAGTATGGACAAAACCAGTTACAAGTTATGCTATGAATTATTCAAAATTTGACATATCTTTGGCACCGATTAAAAACCATATCTTTAACAGAATGAAATCTCAATTGAAAGTTATTGAAGCTGGCTTCTACAAAAAAGCGTTAATCGCTTCTGAAATCGGTCCTTACACAATTGATTTGAAACATTGTTTAACTAATGGTAATTTTACAGATGGAAATGCTATCTTAGTTCCGGAAACAAGAAACCATAGCGATTGGTCAAAAAGTATAAAAAAATTAGTTGAAAACCCTGGATTGATTACCGATATGGGTGAAAGATTATACGAAACTGTAAAAGACCGTTATGACTTAACAAAAGTAACTGAAGCCAGAAAAGACTTTTACAATCATGTTGTAGAAAAAGTGTTTAGTGTTTAATTAAAAAAAAAAATAAAAAAATGATAAGAATACCTATCACAAAAATTTTGTTCCTTGATATTGAAACTGTCGGAATTGAGAAAGATTATGATACCTGTCTTGAGAAAAGACCATCGTTAGCCCATCAATTTGACAAATACTACGATTGGTTCTTAAAGCGTTTTCCTGAAGATGGAAAAATTGAAATAGACCAAAAAAATCAAGTATTTGCAAAAAGAACAGCGTTAGTTCCGGAATTCGCCAAAATTGTTTGTATTAGTGCCGCATTTGTTATGGATGATGGTTCTATTAAAAAAACAACATATTCAGGTGATGATGAAAAACAAGTTTTGTTAGATTGTCAATCATTACTTAATAAGTGTGGTAGGTTGGACTTTCATTTATGTGGTCATAATCTTAAAAATTTTGATATCCCAATGATGGCAAAACGAATGATTATTAATGGGTTGTTACCACCAACCCTTTTACCTTCTTATGATACAAAACCGTGGGAAGTAAAAGCAATTGATACTAAAGATGTTTGGCAATATGGGGCATACACCGCTATTGGGTCGTTAGATTTAATGTGTAATAGTTTAGAAGTTCCTTCTCCAAAAGAGGGTGAGGTAACAGGTGATAAAGTTCACGATAGCTATTGGAATCAAAATATGTTACCTGAAATTTCAGCTTACTGTGAACGTGATGTATTAGTATTAATTGATGTAATAAAAAAATTAAAAGAACTTAAGTAATGGAACAAGAAAGTTTAAATTTGTTGAAAGATAGAGCTGCAGAATTGCAAAATATGTTAAATCAAGATTTTGAAGGAATTAATTATGATGATATAAAAAATGAATTTGGTATTGATATTAAAGAAATGGAGCGTGATTTAATTAATCATAAACCTCAATTATCATTACCTTATAAAAAATTACATCCTGATGCTGTAACACCATTTTATAATTATCCAACAGATTCAGGTTTTGATTTACATTCAGTTGATGAAATTGTAATTCCCGCATTTGGAAGAGCATTAGTTCCAACAGGATTATCATTTGATATTGAAACGGGTCATGAAATTCAAGTTAGAACAAAAAGTGGATTAGCAATCAATCAAGGGTTAATGGTGTTAAATTCTCCAGGAACTGTAGATTGTGGATACACAGGAGAAGTGAAAGCAATTATATTCAACACTAACCCTCACGAATTTACAATCACTAAAGGAATGAAAGTCGCTCAAGGTGTTTATTGTCCGGTGGCAAATGGTGAATGGGTTAATCTAAATGAAGTTAAATCAATAAAAGATAAAGACCGTAATTCTAATGGATTTGGTTCAACAGGTATATGATAACAATAGTATATTCAACTCATAAAGATGAGGATTATTGTAACAAATTTAAACAACATTTGTTACAAACAGTAGGTGTTAAAGATGTTCAAATATTAGAATATGTTAATCATAATCAATATACTTTAGCCGAAATTTATAATAAAGGTATCTCTGAAGCAACATACGATATTGTCGTATGTTGTCATCATGATATTAAGTTAGAAAAAGATTGGGGTAAGAAATTATTAAACGATTTTACTAACAATCCCGACTTTGCCATCATAGGTAAGGCCGGGTCTTGTTATTATCCTAAATCTGGTGTTTATTGGGAACGAATGGGTCAAACAATGGTTGGTCAAGTTTATCACCATCCTGATGGTCAAAAAAAATGGTTGAGTACTTATTCACCTAAATTACCTTTTTTAGTTCCTGTGGTTACTATTGATGGTTTATTCATCGCATTTGATAAAACAAAAATAAAACATACCTTTGACGAAACAATAGGAAAATTTCACTTTTACGACCATTTATTCTGTATCCCAAATTATTTGGACGGTGTTAAAATTGGGGTTACGTCATCATTTGAAATAACTCATCAATCTGTTGGTCAACCAAATCAAGAGTTTTGGGAGAGTAAAGATAAATTTTTAGAAAAATATGGTGATAAATTACCGTTAGAATTAAAACCTGAAAAAATTTACATTCCAGAAATAAAAGAAAAACCAATTAAAAATATTGGTAAAGTTGCTGTTATAATACCTACAAAAGGAAATTTAGAATTATTATTACCTTGTCTTGATTCATTTTACGAACATTGTAATCCTAATTTATTTGATATTTTTATTGCTGATACCGGTTCTTCAGAAGAAGAAAAAACTCAAATAAAAAATCATATTTCCTCAAGAAATAACATTAAACTAATTGAATACGATTATTATAATTTTGCGAAAATTAATAATGACGTTGTTAAAAATCATATTACCAATGACTATGAATTTTTACTGTTCTGTAATAACGATATTAAATTATTAAATAATGTTGTTTACGGAATGTTGAAAGTATTCAAAACAACACCTAAAGTGGGAACCGTTGGTTGTAGATTACATTTTGAGGATAACACGATACAACACGATGGGGTTTTCGCTATGGTAAATAAACAGACTCAATTATTATTAGGTCATATAGGGTTGGGAAATTATTTTAACCACTCAATAGGTCAGAAATCAGTTATCGGTTCAACAGCGGCATTATTAATGATTAAAAAACATATGTTTGAACAATGTGGATATTTTAACGAAAATTATACAACTTGTTTTGAAGATGTTGAATTAAATCTAAAATGTGTTATATTAAGTTATGATAATATTATTGATAGTAACTTGGTTGCATATCATTTAGAAAGTCAAACAAGAGGTAAAACAGAAATTAATCAAAAGAACGAAACTTCTGATTACTTAAACACATTAATACCATTTATGAATGAAAATTTATCAAAATTAAAATCAAAAATAATAGTTCAGTAAAATGAGTAAAAATAAAATAACTTTTATAATTCCGTCATTAAATAGGAATTCTCTAACAAAATCAATTCAGTCACTAATTGACCAAACAAATCCTAATTGGGAGTGTATAATTATTTATGATGGTGTTGATGGAATTACTTTTGATGATGATAGGATAAAAACAATTAAGATTAAAAAAACTGGAACTATAGGTCCTGTTCATGGTCAATCGGGTTTAGTTAGAAATGAAGGTATTAAAAAGGTTAATACTGAATGGATTGGATTTTTGGATGATGATGATACTTTACATCCTGATTATGTGAATACTCTATATGAAAATTACTCAAACTATGATTTTGTAATTTGGAGAATGATATTAAATGATGGTAGAGTAATACCAGGACATAATAATAATAATATTATTTTTGGTGATGTTGGAATTTCATTCTGTTATAAAAATAAATTTAACGATTTATTATTTAATACTAATAGAGATGGTGAGGATTTTGATTTTTTAATTAAATTAAAATCATTAACTAATAACTTCATAACAACACCTGAAGTTTATTATAATGTTAATTTTTAAGATATGAAATTATTAATTAAATTCCCAACGAGAGGTAGACGAACAAAATTTTTAGAAGTCTTTAATCAATATATTGATTTATGTGATGACATTGAAAACACAAAATTTTTAATAACTTTAGATGTTGATGATGAGGATATGAACAATTTAGAAATTATTAACTCGTTAAAAAGTTATAAAAATACAGATGTTATTTATGGTAAAAGTAAATCTAAAATTGATGCTGTTAACAGAGACCTTAATTTTTTTAAAAATTGGGATATTGTTTTATTAGCCTCTGACGATATGATACCTAAAGTTAAAGGCTACGACACAATAATTAGAAATAATATGAAAGAAAATTATCCTGACACAGATGGAGTTCTTTGGTTTAATGATGGTCATCAAGGAAACAAATTAAATACTTTGTGTATTTTAGGTAAAAAATATTATAAAAGATTTAATTACATTTACCAACCTGAATATAAATCATTGTGGGCTGATAACGAATTTACCGATGTTGCCAATTTATTAGAAAAACAAACTTATTTTTCTGAAGTTATAATCAAACACGAACATCCAGATATTGGGATTGGCGATAGAGATGATATTCATTTAAACAATTCAAAAAATAATGATGTTGATAGAAATTTGTATCTAAACCGAAAATTAGTAAATTTTGAACTATGAAAAAAATAATAAGTTTTTCACTTTGGGGTGACAATTCCAAGTATACTATAGGTGCAATCAGAAATGCCGAATTAACCCCTATAATTTTTCCGGGGTGGGTGTCAAGATTTTATTGTGGTCTTTCAGTTCCAACTAGTATTATAGAAACATTAAAATCGTTACCTCACACTGAAATTATTATAATGGATGTTGATGGTGATTGGTCAGGTATGTTTTGGAGGTTTTACGCTTGTGATGATTCAGATGTTATGTTATCTCGTGATACTGATAGTCGTTTATCAAATAGAGAAAAATTAGCGGTGGATGAATGGTTAAAATCAGATAAAGATTTTCACATAATGAGAGACCATCCATATCACACCACAGAAATTTTAGGTGGTATGTGGGGTGTTAGAAATGGTTTAATAAATAATATTAAAACCATTATTGATGATTATGTTAAGGGTAATTTTTGGCAAGTAGACCAAAATTTTTTAAGAGAAAAAATATATCCTTTAGTTGTTAATCATAGTTTTGTACACGACTCATACTTAAATTATAATAGTAATTCTAAAAAATTTCCATCTGAAAGAATAAATAAAGAATTTATTGGGGATGTTTTTGATGAAAATGAAAAGAGACATCCGGAGTATTATTTAAAAATTTATTAAAAATAATATGACATTAACAATTTTAATTTGTGTTCATAGCACAAACGAATTTCACGATATGTTATTGAATAAATCAATACTTTCGTTAGTAAATCAAACTTATAAAAAATTTAAAACAATTATTGTTTTAGACCAATGTTGGGGTAAAACTAAAGAAATGATTAATTCTTTAAACTATGATTTAGATTTAACGGTATTAATAAAGGATAAAAAAGAAGGATTATCTTATGCTAAAAATTTTGGTTTACAATATGTTAATACTGAATGGGTTGGATTTTTAGATGCGGATGATTTATATTTACCAACCAAGCTTGAACAACAAGTTGATTATATTCAAAATAATGAAGCTTTTCCGGTGAAAAGGGAAATAAATAGATTTATTGGCGATAGAATTGACGAAAATAACAATCCAGTCGGTAATGATTATAAAATGGTAATGTAAAAAAATAAAGAATATGGTAAGTGTTATAATACCAACATATAATAGATTTGAACTAGTTCAAAGAGCTATAAATTCAGTTCTGAACCAAACTTATACTGATTTTGAAATAATAGTTATTAATGATTGTTCAGACGACATTAGATATGATGAATTAGAAAAAAGAAATGATATTAGATATTTTAAATTAACTAAACGTAGTGGTTTACCAGCTATTGTTAGAAATTTTGGAATAAGACAATCTCTTGGTGATTGGATAGCTTTTTTAGATGATGATGATACTTGGAAATCTGAAAAATTAGAAAAACAAATGTCTTTAACAGATAAATATAAATTTATATGTACTGAGTCGTATTATGAAAATCAATTATACGCTAAAGGTAAATACCTTAACATTTGGAATCAAAAAAATCCTGAAAATATATATGAATTTAATTATGATTTACTACTAAAACATAATTTAATAATTAATTCATCAGTGTTGGTGTATAAAGATTTATTAAATGACGTAAATCTTATATCAGAATCAAACCATTTAAGAGGTATTGAAGATTATGATACATGGTTAAAAATTACAAAATTGGGTTATGTTTGTTATTTTATTGATGAACCATTACTTGATTATGAATTAAATAGTTATAAATCTTATAAAGATGATTATATCACTCAATACTAAACATAAAATATTTAAAAAACTATGAAAATTGATTATGTAATAGTAGCTTCAAATGAAAACCCATATTATTTAGATTTTTGGCCAATAATATCAAAAGTTTGGAAAGAAAAATTTAATATAACTCCCGTTTTAGGTTTAATTAGTGATGAAGATTCAGATTTTCAAGAATCTGAATATGGTATAGTTAAAAAATTTAAATCGGTTAATGGTATTGATACAGGACTCCAATCCCAAATAGTGAGGTTATTTTTACCAAAAATGTTAAAAGGTTACTGTTTGATTAGTGATATTGATATAATTCCACTTTCTACTAAATATTTTGAGGATTGTGCAAGTTATTTAACAGAAAATAATATTGTTGTATACTCTTCTGACCATCCAGAATGTTTGGCTAAACATGAATACCCTATGTGTTATGTTTCATCACATAGTGAATCATTTAGAAATATTTTAAATTTGGATTTAGATTGGGAGTCTTTTGTACTTTTAATGAAAAATAGAAATCAAGGTTGGTCTACCGACCAAAAATATTTATATGAAAAAGTGAATGAATTTAATTTACGTACTAATAACGTAATTTTACTAAAAAGAGGGTGGTCCGAAATATTATGTAAACGTATTGATAGAGGATTTTGGAATTATGACCCAATTAAAGTCTCTGAAGGGTATTATATAGATTCACATTCTTTAAGACCTTATACTCAATATTCTGAAGAAATAAATAAATTAATAAATTGTCTAAATTAAATGAAAAATTATTACAATAATATTGTTGAAAAAACTAAAATATCTCCAAAAATAATTTTAGAGATAGGGTCTAGAGATGGTAATGACGCTAATGAATTGATGGGGTATTTCCAACTTAATAATGAAAATGTTTGGGTGGTTGAACCAAATCCAAATCAAATTAAGGTTATTGAAAATTCTTACCCTAATTTTAATATTATTCAAAATGCTATTTTTAACGAGGAAACTGAACATGATTTTTACCAAGTAATTAGTTCAGACCCTAATGACGTTGGAACTAGTTCATTAATTAATCGTAATGATGAATGGTATGAATCAAAAACAAATATAATTAAAGTAAAAACTATAACAGGTAAACAATTATTAAATAAAATAAATAAAGATATTGATATCTGTAAAGTAGATGTTGAAGGTTTAACAATTGAAGTTTTAAGTAGTTTTGGAAATGAGTTAAATAAAATTAAATCATTCCATTTAGAGTGTGAACATCGGGAAGTTTGGAAAGGTCAAAAACTTTATGATGATGTTGCAAAATTTTTAATTGAACATAATTATTCTCAAATATATTTTGAATATTGTTCAGGAGGAACTTTACAATCTGACAGTATATGGGTTTTAAATGATTATTTGAATTAAAATATGAAAATATTAATTTTAATAATGTCTCATAAAACCAAAGATGAAAGTTTTACTAACTTTAAAAGAATTTGGGATAACCAAATCTCAAATATTGATACTTCTAAGTTAAATATTGAGTTTAAATTTCTATATTCAGATAATGAAATATCCGAAAATTATCAAATCCAAGGTAATAATTTAATTACTAAGTGTGTTGAGGATTATTGGTATGCTTTATTATTAAAAGTTATTGCAGGACTTGAATATTTTACTCAAAATAATTTTGATTTAGTATTCAAAACTAATCTGTCAACTATTATGAATTTTGATAAATTTTATGAGTATTGTGAAGAAATATCAAAAGATAGAGAATATGTTTACGATGGTTTAGTGGGTCATTATAAAGATTATTATTTTTGTTCTGGTGCTGGAATTTTATTAAATACAAAATCAGTCAATTTAATTTTAGATAATAAAAATCTCTTAAATGAAACTTGGACGGATGATATTTTTATTGGATTTGTGTTAAATAAATTAAATGGAATTAAACCTAATTACGGTGGTATTAATAGATTTGATATTGTAACTGAAAACTTTTTTTTTACTAAAGAAGATATACGTAATAATACGCATATAAGAATTAAAGTTAGAACAAATGATTTTGATGTTGTTTATTCTAATTTAGTATATAAATATTTAACGGATGAATAATATGAATATAGGTTTAGCTACAATGAGTAAAAATCAAGGTAGTAGATTAGTTGAATGGATTACATACCATAATAATTTAGGGGTTAATAAATTTATCATTTTTTTAGATGATTGTACAGACGATTCACACTTAATATTATCCAATATTCCAAATATTGATATTGATATTTATTTAACTTCAGAAGTTGCACCGAGTCACATAGTTAATTCATGGATTAAACGTAGTCATAAAATGTATGATTTCACTTTAAAAAATTATTCTGAATTAGATTGGATTTGTTTTATTGAGGTTGACGAATTTATTTTTCCTCAAAAAGATATTGAGTTTAAAACATTTTTAGAATTACTAAATAGCGAATGTTTATATATTAATTCTTGGGATTTTAAGGGTGGATTTGATGAATCTAAATTAATTTTGGGTCAATCAAATCTTATTTGGACTGATGAACAGAGATATAATTCTGAATACAGATATAGAGGTAAGTCAATGATTAAACCTAAAAATTTTATTAGTTGTGTTGACGCACATCATTTTATGAGAAATGATGGTAACATTTCAACTGAATTTAAAATATCACATATTGAATATCAACAAATTAATTATGGTAATGAAGTTACTATTGACGATAGTCTATTTAGAATTTATCATTTTAGAAATCATACACCCATAAATATGGATAATTATAAAACAATTAAATACTGACAACTATGAATATTGCAATAATTGGTGGTGGTTGGGTTGGGTGTCATTTAGCTCATAAATTAAAAGATTCTCATAATATTACTATATACGATAAAAATGTTGAATTATTTACAGAAACATCATATAACAATCAAAACAGGTTACATCTTGGATTTCATTACTCAAGAAATTTAAAAACTAGAAATTTATGTCTAACAACTTTTAATAGATTTATGGATGATTATTCATTTCTAACTAAAGAACTGATAAAAAATTTATATTGTGTCCCGACTAATGAGTCAATAATTGATTACGGAACATTCTTGGAGATTTTTAATAAATATGAAATTGAAAATATTAACATAGGTTTAAATAAAATTGAAGGTTGTGTTAACACTAAAGAAAGATTTATTGACTTTAAAAAAGCTAATTTATTCTTTAATAAAGAATTACGTCATTTATTAATTAATGAAAATATAAATAAAAATAAAATTAAAAAACTCCAAAAGGAATATGATTTAGTAATAAATTGTACTAATAACCATATAAAATATAATGATGAATATAATTCATTTTATGAATTAACCTTAACATTGATTTACGAAAAAATAAAGTTAACTGATTTTGATGCGTTAACTTTAGTTGATGGTAAATTATTCTCAATTTACCCTTACGAAAATAACGATTATACCGTTACCGATGTTGAATTCACACCTATAAAAAAATTTAATTCAGTTAAAAAATTAAATACTTTTATTAAAAATTTTGACAATACTATTGTTGAGAAAAAACAAGCTTTAATTGAAAGTAGAATTACGAAATATTATAATAATTTTACAAATGATTTTAGATTTAAATCATATTTTTTATCTACAAAATCAAAAATTGATAACCTATCTGATGATAGGTCACCTATTATTATTGAAAACAATAATTTAATTAATTGTTTTACGGGTAAAATACAGGGTGTTTATTTGATTGAGGATTATATAAAACAAAAAATACAATTTTAATTTAATGAAAATAATAATAGGTAATACCGGTTTAGTTGGTTCAACTTTATGTGAAACAATTAATTTTGACTTAACTTTTAATAGCTCTAATATAATTGATTTTCCAAAAATTGTGGAAGATGGTTCAGAATTGTACTTAACTTGTTTACCAGCGACTAAATGGTTAGTTAATAAAAACCCAACTGGTGATTTTGAGAATATGTTAAACATTATTAATTTAATTAAAGATAAGAAATTTTCTAAAGTAATACTAATCTCAACTATTGATGTGTATAGTAATACTCAATTAAAATCAAATGAGAATATAACACCTATAATACGAGATTTAAGTTATGGTAATAATAGATATCTGTTTGAGGTATTAATTAAGGAATTTATAAAAACTGATGATTTAAAAATTTTTCGTTTACCAGCTCTTTTTAATAAAAAAATAAAAAAAAACATATTATTTGATTTGATTAATGGTAATAATGTTGAATCAATAAATTCTAATTCTTCATATCAGTGGTATAACTTAAATAAATTATCTAATGATATTGTAGAATATTCAAAATTATATCCTAATGATATAATTTTTAATTTATTTCCAGAACCTATAGATTCTTCAGAAATAATAAAATTGTTCCCATCTTTAATAGATAAAGTTAGTTTTTTAGAAAATAAAATCGTCTATGATTATACTACAAAATTCTCAAAAAATGATTATTCTTACACGAAAGAAGATATATTAACAGAAATTAAAGAATTAATAAATGAACTTATCATTAAGTAATTTTGCGTGGGATAATGAAGAGTCTGAAATAATATTTGATGAAATAAAAAAAATAGGTATTTTTAATATTGAAGGTGTATTAACAAAACTAGCTTCTTGGGAAAACTTATCGGATAATAAAATCATTGAGTATAAAAAAATATTAAATTCTAAAGATATTAGATTAGAATCATTACAATCATTATTCTATGGTGTTAAATGTGATGGTATTAAAGATGATGACATTTTTATTAATCACTTTAAAAGATTAATTGAAATTTCTAAACTATTATCCTCAAAAATTTTAGTTTTTGGGTCACCTGGACTTAGAAAAAAATATGAAGGATGGGAAGAACATTTAACTAAAGTTTTTAAAGAATTAGACCTTATTTTGGAAGGAACTGGGATACAAATCTCAATAGAACCTAATTCAAAAATATATGGTGGAGACTATTTTTTCACAGTATCTGAAATTGTTGAGTTTATTACTAAAAATAAACTAAATAATATAAAAACTATGATTGATACTCATAATATTATTTTAGAGAATTCTGACCCAATAATTGATTTTGAAAAATATTATACATACATTAACCATATTCATATATCGGAAAATAAATTAGAAATAATTAAAAATTTTAATTTTCATATTAACTTTTCTAACCATATTAAAAAATTAAAATATGGTAAAATAATAACTTATGAAGTTATTAAATGTGAAAATGTTCTGAATTCTGTTAATAAATTTTATGAAATTTATAAATAAAATAATATGAAAAAACTTTTGGTTACAGGTTCAAATGGGTTAGTTGGGTCATCAATAATATCAGATATTAAAATCGGTCGTGAAATTAATCTAATAAACCCCTCCGATACTCTTGGAATGTTCAACACGGAAAAACCTACACATGTTATTCATTGTGCTGGTAAAGTTGGTGGTGTTGGTGGTAATATGAATTATAAAGGTGAATATTTTTACGATAACATAATGATTAACACTAATGTTATTGAATCGGCAAGAAAATCAAATGTTAAAAATTTGGTTTGTTTTTTATCTACATGCGTATTCCCTGATAATGTTAGTTATCCATTAACTGAAGATAAAATTCATTTAGGTGAACCACACTTTTCTAATTACCCTTATGCTTATGCTAAAAGAATGGCTGACGTTCAAATAAGAGCATATAGAGAACAATATGGTCTTAACTATACTTCTGTTATACCTACTAATATTTATGGCCCTAATGATAACTTTTCATTAGAACATGGTCACGTTATACCGATGTTAATCCATAAAATATATTTAGCTAAAAAAAATAATTCAGATTTTACAGTTTGGGGTTCAGGAAAACCGTTAAGGGAGTTTATTTTTTCTAAAGATGTTGCTCGTTTATCGGAATGGGCTGTAGAAAATTATAATGAATCTGAACCAATAATCTTTAGTCCTTCTCAAGAAATAAGTATTATTAATTTAGTTGATTTATTGGTAAAAGAATTTAATTTTAAGGGTAAAGTTATTTTTGATGATACAAAACCTGATGGTCAATTTAGAAAACCTTCAGATAATAGTAAATTAAAATCTTATTTACCGGATTTCAAATTCACACCAATAGAAGAAGGGGTAAAAGAAACAATTAATTGGTTTAATCAAAATTATGAAAATATACGAAAATAAAATCGCCCTAATATTTGGGATTAATGGTCAAGATGGGTCCTACCTATCTGAATTATTACTTGAGAAAGGATATGAAGTTCACGGAACATTAAAACGAAATTCTGTTTCTGAAAATCAGACTTCAAGATTAAATAATGTTTATGATAAACTTAAGTTACACTATGCTGATTTAACAGATTTAGCATCATTAATACGTGTAATACAAGAATCACAACCCGATGAAATATATAATCTAGCTGCTCAATCACATGTTAGAATTTCATTTGACCAGCCATTATATACCGCTAATGTCACAGGAATTGGAACCCTAAATATATTAGAAGCCGTTAAATTAATTAAACCAAATACGAAGATATACCAAGCCTCATCTTCAGAGATGTTCGGTAATTCAATAGATTCTGACGGTTTCCAAAGAGAAACAACACCCCTTAATCCAGTATCGCCTTATGGTTGTGCAAAGGTTTTTAGTTATAACATTTGTAGAAACTATAGAAATTCCTACGGAATGTTTATCTCAAACGGGATATTATTTAATCACGAATCACCAAGAAGAGGTACGAATTTTGTTACAAATAAAGTATGTAAGGAAGCGGTAAAAATTAAACTCGGATTATCTAATGAATTAAAATTAGGTAATTTAGATGCAACCAGAGATTGGGGTCATGCGAAGGACTATGTTAAAGCGATGTGGGAAATTCTACAATTGGATAAACCTGACGATTATGTATGTTCAACAGGTATTTCTCATTCAGTAAAAGATTTATGTGAGTATGTTTTTAATAAATTAAATTTAGATTGGACTATTTATGTTAAACAAGATGAAAAGTTTTTAAGACCTGAAGAACTTCATAATCTTAAAGGCGATTCAACCAAATTAATCAATACGACCGGATGGTCTCACGATTATACTTTTGAGAGTATGTTAGATGAAATGGTAGAGTATTGGTTGAATGTTTATAAAACTTAAACTAAAAATTATGACAAGAGCTAAAAAGCCGACTCAACAAGGACCATCAAATGATGAACCTAAAAAAATTGTTAACAAAAAAGAATTGATTGCTCAAATAATAAAACGAAGAACTAAAGACAAGTTTTTAACTGAAAATCAAAAACGATATTATGAAACATTAATAGAGAATGAAATAACAATATGTTCAGGTCCAGCCGGTGTTGGAAAAAGTTATATAACTATGAAGGCAGCCGTTGATTTGATTGCCGACCCAACGAGTCCTTATGAAAAAATTATCATTGTTAGACCAGCTGTAGAAGCAGAAGAAAAATTAGGAAGTCTTCCTGGTAATGTTGAAGAAAAATTGGACCCTTATATTTTCCCATCATATTATTTATTAAATAAAATCATTGGAAAGGAAAATAGAGAAAAACTTAAAGAGATTGAAGTTATTGAAGTTTTTGCTTTAGCATTTATGAGAGGAATGAATATTGATAATTCAATACTATTATTTGAAGAAGGTCAAAATGCGTCACCAAGTCAAATGAAATTATTATTAACTAGAATTGGTTACAATAGTAAATTTTTTATCTCCGGAGATATTGAACAATCCGATAAGTATAGAGATAAAAAACAAAGTGGTTTATGGGACGCAATTGATAAATTTAGAGATAACGATTCAATCGCAGTTTTTGAGTTCAAAGATAAAAAAGATATCGTTAGAAACCCATTAATCAGTAAAATATTAACAAAATACGAAGAACAATAAAATATTTTTATTATTTAAAACCCCATAGCTACTTGATTTATGGGGTTTTTTTATTATATTAACATTAATATCTGAAAATTTTATTAAAAAAACTATTCATTTATTCATTAAATATAAAAAATTAACAATGAGAATAGGTATTGAAATTAATGGAGTATTACGAAATACTTTAGATAAGATTGAGCAAACTTATCAAAAATTTATGATTGATAAGACTGAAGGCCTTGAAGATTCAGACACTTTTAAGTATGAAATAACAACCCCAGTGAATTCGTTAAATTTACAAAATCATTTTACTTTTGTTGATGATGATGAGTTATATTCATTCTTATATGAAGAATTCCCTATGGAAATATTTGGCCATTCACAATCAACAGAATACGCAACATTTAACACCTTAAATGATATTTATGTCCAATTAAGAGACGAACACGACTTTTGTGTTGTTTCGGATGAGATAGGAAAATCTAAACCTGCATCGTTGTTTTTCTTATCTAAATTTGGGTGTCAATTAGAAAAAGTAAAATTTTACAGTAATTTAACAATTAATTCTATGTGGGATGAAATTGATGTTTTACTTACATCAAATCCTGACTTATTATTAGAATATCCTGAAAATAAAAAAGTCATAAAATTTGAGACAGAATATAATAAGGAAATAAACTCCACTCATACAATAACTTCAATAATTGAATTGAGTGAAAAAATTAAAGAAATAACAAAATGTTAAAAATTTTAAACGAACATTATTTTATTGATTTAGATAAAGTTGATGAATATTTACAGGTTAAACAAGACGTAAAATTTACTGGAGATACGGATGTTAATCATATTAGTATTATCAAATATGAAACGGTAAAATTAATGTTAGAGGTAATCATGACTGAAAGTGATGAGATTGACGAAAATTTAGGTGTTAAAAGTAATGAATTATCTATTCCCTTCAAGTTAGCGTTTAACACACTATTAAATAAAAAATTAATAAATAAATATTAACTAAAAATGACACAAGAACAAATTTCAAAATTAGAATTGTCAATTGAAAACATGAAGAATAAGAAATCAAGGATTTATCTTCTAGTTCAAGACACTAAAGGAAACGCAAAAGCGTCTTTAACCTATATCTACAAATTAGCTATGGCGTTAAAAAATAATGGTTACAACCCTATTATGTTGCACGAAAAACCGGATTATGTAGGTGTTGGTGAATGGTTAGGAACTGAGTATATGGAACTACCTCATACAGCAATTGAAGGACAAAACTTGGAAGTTTCTCCGGAAGATTTTATTGTTTTACCTGAACTTTATGGTTTTATAATGGAACAAATTTCAAAATTACCTTGTGGTAAAATTGTATTATGTCAAGCTTACGACCATATTTTAGAAACATTACAACCAGGACAAACATGGTCTCAATTAGGTTTCTTTAAATGTATTACAACATCCGCAAAACAAAAAGAATTTATTGAGAATGTTATGAGAAATGTTTCTTTTGATATTTTAGAACCTGTTATTTCTGACAGTTTCAAACCACATACTCTACCTGCAAAACCAATGATTGCTATTCATTCAAGAGAACAAAGAGATTCTATTAATGTAATTAAAGCTTTTTATATTAAATTTCCACAATATAGATGGATAACTTTTAGAGATATGAGAGGTTTATCTGAAAAAGAATTTGCTGGAGCTCTTAACGAATGTTTCTTATCTGTATGGATTGATGAAACAAGTGGTTATGGTACTTACCCATTAGAATCAATGAAATCAAATGTTCCTGTTTTAGGTTTAGCACCTAATTTAGTACCGGAATGGATGACAGAAACTAACGGAGTTTGGATTAATAATAAAAATCAAATGGTTGATTATATTGCTGACTTTTTACAAAATTGGTTAGAAGATAATGTAAATGAAGAGTTGGAAACTGAAATGTTAAAAACTGTTGAGAATTTACCAACAACTGAAAATTTTAATAAACAAGTGGTTACTTTATTTGAGGGTTATATTTCAACAAGATTAAACTCATTTGAAGAACAATTACCTAAACTAAACACAATTGAAGAATAATATGGAAAATAAAAACACTTTTAGTATTTCGGTTATATTACCAATAAAATCAGGTAAAACTATTGGATTTGTAGATTACTTTGAAAAATGTATTGAGTCATTAAAAACTCAAAAAGTTGCGATAAACGAACTTGTTATTGTTCATACTAATGAAACTTATTTAGTCGATTACCTTAATAATTTTAATTTTGGTGATTTAAATGTTGTTAAACATGAATGGACTAATGAACCTAATTATGCTGACCAAATTAACCACGGAGTTAGTTTAGCAACCTCTAAATGGGTTACATTGTTTGAATTTGATGATGAATATTCAAATATTTGGGTTAAAAATGTTGTTAAATATTCCGAAGCTTACCCTGAAGTATCTGTATTTTTACCAGTTGTAATTGATACGGACGAGAAAGGTGTTTTTGCTGGATTTACAAATGAAGCAACATTCGCAGCTAACTTTACATCTGAAATGGGTATTTTAACTAATGAAACTTTACACGATTATCAAAATTTCCAAACATCTGGAATGGTAATTAAGAAAGAAACTTTCCTTGAATTTGGAAAATTAAAATCATCTTTTAAATTAACTTTTGGATATGAATTTTTATTGAGATTAACACATAATGCTGTTAAGATTATGTCTATCCCAAGAATTGGATACAAGCATGTTAATTTAAGACAAGGTTCTATTTTTTGGAATTATAAAAATGGTGAAACCACATTAACCAATGACGAAGTTAAATTTTGGATTGATTCAGCCAAAAAAGA
>Ga0207938_1000021_pt1 | contig 22719 bp, 23 predicted proteins | sample LakMenEpi15Mar12_FD_150671 | JGI IMG/M metagenome (GOLD analysis project Ga0207938, IMG submission 150671) | Freshwater microbial communities from Lake Mendota, WI - 05MAR2012 deep hole epilimnion (SPAdes) | ecosystem: Environmental > Aquatic > Freshwater > Lake > Epilimnion/Euphotic zone ...
CAGGCCATCCTCTGTGGCACAATACGCAGTCTGCACCGCCAAAGCGTGTGCTTAATAGAAATGACAAAAGGATCCGATTATGAACATTCTTGACGCCGTAGATGCAGTATCCCTGCGCAAAGACATCCCACAGTTCCGTGCTGGCGATGAGCTCAAGATCCATGTTCGTGTTATCGAAGGTAGCAAGAGCCGTCTTCAGGTTTTCCAAGGAATTGTTATCCGTCGTCAAGGCGATGGAGTTCGTGAAACTTTCACAATCCGTAAGGTTTCTTACGGTGTTGGTGTTGAGCGCACATTCCCAGTACACACTCCAGTTATTGAAAAGATCGAGCTAGTAAAGAAGGGCGAAGTACGTCGCGCCAAGCTGTACTACCTACGTGACCTTCGCGGTAAGGCTGCAAAGATTCGCGAAAAGCGTGATGGCGTTGAAGGATACGGCGACGGAATTCTTTCTACACCTGAAGCATTAGTGATTCCAGAGCCAGTTGCGGCGGTAGAAGTTGAGGCAGTAATCGAAGCACCGGTTATTGAGGCTCCCCTAGAAGCAGAAGCTGTAGTCGAAGCACCTGCGGTTGAAGATGTTGTAGAAGCAGTTGCTGAAGAAGCAACTGAAGCTCCAAAAGCTGAATAATCTTTTCAATGCGCAATAAGGGATCGCTCCTTAAGGAGCTCCCAGTCCTTGTAGTTGTTGCACTTGTTGTCTCACTATTAATCAAAACTTTTTTAGTGCAGTTTTTCTATATCCCTTCAGGGTCAATGGAAAATACCTTACAAGTCAAAGATCGTGTGGCTGTAAACAAGGTTCCATTTCTTTCCAAAAACATTAATCGTGGTGATGTGGTTGTATTCCGCGATCCTGGTAATTGGTTACCTGAAATTACTGATTACACAACCAACAAGTATGTTGCCAAAGCCAAGAGCGCGCTTGTTATAGTCGGTGTGCTTCCAAACCCTGCAAAACAGTACCTAGTCAAGCGTGTTATCGGCGTTGCAGGTGACCACATTGTCTGTTGCACAAAAAGTGGAAACTTAACAATTAACGATGTTGAAGTTATAGAGACGTATATTTTTGCAGGTAATAAACCATCTGAAATGAAGTTTGATGTGACGGTGCCTAAGGGCAAGCTCTGGGTAATGGGCGATCACCGCGGTGCAAGTGCGGATTCCCGCTATCACCAAGACGATATCAACAAAGGATTTGTACCTCTGTCGCGCGTGACAGGCCGAGTAGTTGCAGTTATCTGGCCATTTAAAAATATTACATATGTGCCAAAAGTGGATGTATTAAAAAAGTAACCTGATGAAGGTTATTGAGCAGTTACTGACTAGCGCAGGAATTTCACCGATTGCAGGTGTTGATGAAGCTGGTCGCGGAGCATGTGCCGGTCCACTTGTGATTGCATCAGTAGTTTTGCATGATCCATTTGCACCTGAATTAGCGGTGGTGCGAGATTCAAAAGAGATTCCAGAAAACAAGCGAGATGCTGTCTTTGAATTAATTCAAAGTATTGCCGCATCTGTAAGTGTTGTAATAGTCCCGGCAGCAGAAGTTGATTCACGTGGTGTGCATGCAGCAAATCTTGATGGAATGCGTAGAGCAGTCCAGGGCTTAAGTATTGCGCCGGCATATGTTTTAACTGATGGATATGCAATCGAAGGATTAGGTATTCCGAATCTTGCAGTCTGGAAAGGCGATCAAGTTGTAGCTTCGATAAGTGCAGCATCTGTCATCGCAAAAGTAACCCGTGATCGGATCATGCGCGAAATGGATTTGGAATTTCCTGTGTATGGGTTTGCTGGACATAAGGGATATATCACCGCCGCCCACACTAAAGCCCTTAATGAACACGGGCCATGTGCACAACACCGCACATCATTTGCCAATGTGGCAGCGCTCATCCACAAGTAAAGCTGTGATGCTCTAAAGCATCGGTGGGTGTATTTATCGTGCCTAACCATGCACACAAAAAATAAACAACAGATCGGCGCTTTTGGCGAGCAAGCAGTTGCCAACTTTCTCATTCAGCACAATATCGAAGTCATCGAACGCAATTGGCGTATTCGCGAAGGTGAAATAGACATTGTTGCTCTCAATGCTTCTGGGGTCTTTTCATTTATCGAAGTTAAAACCCGCAGCTCTGTAGCCTTTGGCCATCCCTTTGAAGCAATCAACCGTGACAAAGCACATCGCATGCAACGTTTAGCGTTGGCTTGGCTAGCAACTCATGGGTGTCTTGGATGTGATTACCAAATAGATGTAGCGGCGGTATTAATTGCAATTGATGGAACTCCGTCCATTGAATATAGAACTAATTTGCTATGAGCCTGGCACAAACGCAATCGGTGGCATTGCTGGGTTTAGATGGACATGTTGTTGGAGTCGAAGTAGATATTGCTGACGGCTTGCCCGGATACTCATTGTTGGGATTGCCCGATGCAGCGTTATCTGAATCACGAGATCGTGTCCGCAGCGCAATTGTTAACTGTGGCGAGGTCTGGCCCAATCGCAAAGTTACGGTTTCTTTGTCACCAGCATGGTTGCCAAAAAGTGGATCTAGTTTTGATTTAGCAATTTGTATATCCCTACTGTCAGCTCACGAAACAGTACCTGCAGAAAAAATTGCTGACATTGTTTTTCTTGGCGAGCTTTCCCTTGATGGTCGGATTCGATCAGTACGCGGTGTATTGCCCGCCTTAATCGCAGCGTTTAAGGCTGGCGTAACAACTGCGGTTGTCCCCGCTGACAATCTGAAAGAAGCGCAATTAATGCAAGGCATGGAAATTGTTCCGATGCATCATCTAAAGCAAGTGTTGCGTTGGCTACGCACTGGTGAACGTCAGCAGGAACAAGAGTTTGATTTGCAATGGGAACACAGCGATAGTCGCTTAGATTTCGCAGATGTTGCAGGACAACCCGCCGCACGATTAGCTGCCGAAATTGCTGCGGTGGGTGGCCATCACATCATGTTGATTGGGCCACCTGGTGCAGGAAAAACCATGATTGCAGAAAGAATTCCAACGATCATGCCCGCGCTGTCTATAGCCCAAGCGCTCGAAGTAACAGCGGTACATTCGATTGCCGGAACGCTGATGCAGCGATCTCCACTGTCTTTGTTGGCACCAATTGTTTCGCCGCATCACACGACAACCCGTGTTGCAATGGTTGGTGGGGGATCGCATGCAATAAAACCTGGTGCATGTTCATTGGCACATTACGGAGTTTTATTTATTGATGAAGCACCTGAATGTGGCCCTGGGGTTCTAGATTCATTGCGGCAACCTCTGGAGTCAGGAACAATCACGATTGCCCGCAGTATTGGCAATCTAACTTTTCCAGCCCAATTTTTATTAGTTCTAGCGGCAAACCCTTGCCCATGTGGAAAGTTCACCGGTCGGGGTCGTAACTGCACATGTACATCACAACAAGTGCGCAGATATCTTGGAAAACTTTCTGGCCCCTTAATGGATCGAATAGATCTGCGAGTACAGGTTGAACCAGTTGGTCGCGTTGATATGGCAAAGACGCAGCTAGGAGAAAGTAGCGCCGTCATTCGAGACCGTGTTATCACCGCCCGTGCAGTAGCGGCACATCGTTTTGCAAACATGGGATGGTCACTTAATTCGCAAATCCCTGCCCGTGCATTGCGCACTGAATTTCAACCAGAACGTGCAGCGATGAATTTTCTTCATGATGAACTCGATCGCGAACACATTACCGCTCGTGGACTTCACAAGATCATTCGCACTGCATGGAGTTTTGCCGACCTAAAAGGCAATAAATTGCCAACAATGGAGGATGTCATGGCAGCACATACCTTGCGTGGAAAAGTCGAAGCATGAAAGAACTCATTGCAAGAGCTGCTCTATTTAGTGCAATTGAAGGTGGACACACATTCTGGTCCCGTGAGATTTATAGCAACAGTGCTGTCTATGTTTATGAAAAATTACTCAACAATGGTTATGAAAGTATCAAGTATGAAAAGTTGATTGCCGAGCTCAAATTACATAGTGGCGAGCAAGTTTTGGAGAGAATTGCTCAGCACAAAGTCCGATTGATTACCCCGTGCGATGATGATTGGCCGATCCAAGTAAATGATTTGATTGCACCACCAATTGCCTTAATCATTAAAGGAAACATCGGCGCACTGCACATATCTTCTCTCGCAATCGTAGGCACGAGAAACCCAACAAGCTATGGCGCACGGATAGCGGGGGATTTTGCTGCAGGTTTTGTAGATCGTGAATGGGGAATCATTAGTGGTGGCGCGTACGGAATAGATTCATACGCTCACAAAGGGGCGTTAATTGCTGAGGGCATAACTGTGGCTGTTATTGCCTCGGGTATTGATGTTAATTATCCGGCTGGAAATGCACGGCTATTTTCAGAAATATGCGAATCAGGTGCCATGGTTACCGAATTCATGCCGGGAAACAAAGCTTTACCCAGCAGATTTCTAACCCGCAATCGTTTGATCGCTGCGATATCTAAAGCAACATTGGTAGTCGAAGCAGCTTTTCGCAGTGGATCACTTCGAACAGCACGTGATGCTGCCGAACTATTTCGCCCAGTTATGGCAATACCTGGTCCAATTAATTCGCCAACCAGCGAAGGCTGTCATCGATTGATAGGCGAACGCGCAGCAGAAATCGTGACGTCAGTGGCCGATGCAGTGGAGTTTGTCGGAGTTAATCAATGAGAGAATAAGCCCATGAGTGATTTCCGTTCGGGCTTTGTAGCCATTGTTGGCCGCCCAAACGTTGGTAAATCAACACTGATTAACGCGTTAGTTGGCAGCAAGATTGCAATTACTTCACACCACCCAAACACCACACGAACTGCGATCCGTGGAATTGTTCATGGCGACAACTTTCAGGCGGTACTTGTTGATACCCCCGGCGTTCATAAGCCAAAGACATTATTGGGCCAACGCCTTAACCAAGTTGTAGATCAAAGCATGGATTCCGTCGATATCGTCATTATGTGCATACCTGCAGATGAGACATCAGGTGCAGGTGACACATTTATCGCCCAAGAAATTGCAAAGCACCCAGGTGCTAAGAAGTTTGCTGTCATTACAAAAACAGATCTAATTGCTAAAGAAAAGCTAGCTGTTCGCTTGCTAGGTATTATGAAAATTGCCGAAGGTTTTGTCTGGGATGAAATCATCCCAGTATCTGCTGCGATCCATGATCAAGTTGATCTTCTCAATGAATTGATTGGCAAAAATCTTCCCGCCGGCCCACAGTATTACCCAGAAGGCACCACAAGCGATCAAGCAATTGATCAGATAATTTGTGAATACATCCGAGAAGCAGCGTTGCAAGATGTTCGCGAAGAGTTGCCACACAGCATCGTGGTGACCATCGATGAATTTGGTGAGCGCGAAGAAAAAGGATCACGCCCCTTTTACGACGTTCATGCAACTATCCACGTTGAACGTGACACACAGCGAGCAATTTTGTTAGGCCACCAGGGTGCCCGGCTGAAGGAAATTGGTATTCGAGCACGCGCAGATATCGAGCGTGTCTTGGGTGCAAAGATTTTCCTTGGGCTGCATATTAAGGTTTCAAAAGAATGGCAAAAGGATCCTAAGCTGCTTGCGAAGTTAGGGTTTGGCGAGAAGTCCTAAGCAGTTTTTCGACTAGCTAAGTACGAACCAACTAGAACTAACGGCAAACCAACAATAATTCCAATAGTTATTGGTTCACGCAAAATTATTACGCCTAACACCACTGCAATCGCCGTATTCGTATATGTAACTAGCGAGCTACGTGCTGGTCCAAGTTCAGCGATCAGCTTGAAGAACAGAATAAAGGCGAAGGCAGTACAAAATACTCCAAGTGCGATCAACGATAATGCTGCGTTCATGGAAATATCTGATGGCCATTGTGCGATGGCAACAGGAGCCCAAAAAACAGTGGTTATAGCCATGGCTAATCCATTGATTGCGATTCCATCAACAAGCGGCAAATTGGTGGTCACCATGATTATGGCGTAGGCATATCCCATTGATGCAATGATCACCATGGCAATTGATAGCGGATCGCTATTACCTGACAGGCTTTCAATTCCAACTACCAGGATTAAACCAATGAATCCAACAACGATACCAACGATGCGTTTGAACTGCCACACTGAATGATCTCCGCGCAGTGAAGAAATAATTGTTGAAAAAATCGGCACTGTTGAAACGAGCAATCCTGCTAATCCTGAATTAATTTTTTGTTCAGCAGTTGTAATAAGTATCCAAGGACCGATCATCTCCATTAATGCGTAAAAGGCAACATATTTAAATCCAAGCACCGCTCCGCCAAACTTCTTGCGGTAGATCGCGATAGGAATCAAAATTAATGCACCGATTAAGGTACGACCTGCGACTACGGCAGCTGGTGGGAAATCTTCCACAGCAACCTTCATCAATAAATATGGGATTCCCCAGAGCAGGCTAACTAAAGCGAAGTGGAACAAGGATTTACGGGTCATTTATGCAATCACACGTCGGTATAGATCTACAGTTAATGCAGCTACGGCATCCCATCCAAATAGTTTTTGTGCGCGAACGCGACCTGCTGCGCCGTATTTCTTTAACATGTCAGGTTGTGCCATTAAACGAGTAATTGATTCAGTCAATGCCTTTTCAAATGGAGCAGCCTCACCGTTGTAATCAACTAGTTCGCCTGTTTCCTTATCTGCGACAACCTCAGGGATACCGCCAACGCGGGATCCAAGAACTGCGGTTTCGCAACCCATTGCTTCTAAATTAACGATTCCTAGAGGTTCATAAATTGAGGGACAAATAAATAGATCAGCAGCGGTTAACATCGCAGTTAATTGATCATGTGGCAGCATCTCTTTGATCCACCAAATATTGCTGCGCGTGCGCTGCAAATCCGCAATTAATTCAGCAACTTCATTGCCGATGCCCTCTTCATCTGGGCTGCCTGCAGCAAGAACTAAACCGTATTCGGCAGGGACATCTTTCCAAGCGCGCAAGAGATGAGCTAAGCCTTTTTGTCGGGTTATGCGGCCAACAAAGATTGCATACGGCCCGCTGATTCCAAAACTTTCTGGAACAGATGAGTCATGGTTAGGGGCAAATTTTTGTGTATCCACACCATTTCGAATTGTTACAACTTTTGCAGGATTTACAGCAGGGTATGCCGCTAAGACATCTGCACGCATCCCATCACTGACTGCGATGATTGCAGCTGCTGATTCGAAGGCTGTTTTTTCTGCCCATGATGAAATCTTGTATCCGCCGCCCAATTGATCCGCTTTCCAGGGACGCAATGGCTCTAGTGAATGTGCACTAACAATGTGAGGAATACCGTGCTGAAGTGAGGCAATATGACCGGCCATGTTTGCATACCAAGTGTGTGTATGAACAACATCAACATGTCCCAAGTGCGTTGCCATTTCAAGATCAATTGCAAGTGCTTGTACAGCTGGATTGGCATCGGCAAAACCCGCAGGTAATGAATACCCAAAAGCATCATCGCGTTTTCCACCAAAACAATGGACATCTACATGAACATCCTTGATTGTGCGAAGTGCTTGCGTTAACTGAAGAACATGAACCCCAGCGCCACCATAAATAGCTGGTGGCCATTCCTTGGTAACAATGCCTACATTTAACGCGGTCATATTCTGCTAATCCTCTTCCTTCGACAAGGGTGAAAGGCTATCGTTAAGCCATGGCTAAACTGCAACTTCCACTCAGCATCGTTCTTGCTGGTGGCGAGGGCAAGCGTCTTATGCCGCTTACAGCAGATCGCGCAAAACCTGCGGTCCCATTTGGTGGTTCATATCGTTTAGTGGACTTTGTTTTATCAAATCTGGCTAATGCAAATATGTTGAAGATTGCAGTGCTAACTCAGTACAAATCTCACTCCCTTGACCGCCATATTACGACTACGTGGCGCATGTCCTCACTTCTTGGAAATTACATCACCCCAGTTCCGGCCCAGCAGCGCTTAGGTCCACGTTGGTATACAGGTAGCGCTGATGCAATTTTGCAGAACTTCAATTTGATTCACGATGAAGATCCAAAGCATGTTTTAGTTTTCGGTGCAGATCACGTGTATCGCATGGATCCAATGCAGATGTTTCAGCAGCATGTCGATTCTGGAGCCGGTGTAACAGTTGCAGCAATTCGCATGCCACGTTCTGAAGCCCATGATTTTGGTGTTATCGAACTAGCAGATGATGGAATTACTATAAAAGCTTTTCATGAAAAACCGGCTAACCCACCTGCGATGCCAGGCCATCCAGATCTATGTTTAGTTTCAATGGGCAATTATATTTTCAAGCGCGATGTTATGGAAGAAGCGTTAATTCTTGATTCTGAAGATCTCGAATCACGCCATGATCTGGGTGGAAACATAATTCCGTACCTAACAAACATGGGTGTTGCCATGGTTTACGACTTTGCGCATAACGTTGTTCCGGGCGAGACAGAGCGCGACAAGGGATACTGGCGAGATGTTGGTTCTATCGATGCCTATTACGAAGCGCATATGGATTTAGTATCGGTTCATCCAATCTTTAATCTATATAACCGCCAATGGCCATTGCTAACAAATCCACCATCATTGCCACCAGCTAAATTCAGCGAAGGTGGATCTGCACATGATTCAATTGTTGGCGCTGGATCAATTGTTGCGGGTGGAATTTTGCACGGATCAGTTGTTTCCTATGATGTGTCAGTTGCCAAAGATGCAATTGTCGAAGGATCTGTTCTGATGCCATCAGTAAGGATTGGCGATCGCGCAATTATTCGTAAAGCCATCTTGGACAAGAACGTTGTTGTAGAGCCTGGGGCGCAGATCGGCGTGGATTTAGAGCGAGATCGTCAACGTTTCACAGTTAGCGATGCAGGAATTGTCATCGTCGGCAAAGGTGTCCGAGTTACCCCCTAATCACAGCTGGGCGGAATCTCCGACCCTTACCTCTAAAGTGGCCATGAGTTGTTGAATGATGTTGAGTCATGGCTAGACTGTGCCAGTCAGCGTTGACCACAGGTGGCGGGAAAATTTGAGCCACGTAATCACACAATAAAATTGTTGGAGTAAATCATGCGTATTGGTGTCCTTACTGGCGGCGGAGATTGCCCTGGTCTTAATGCAGTTATTCGTGCCGTAGTTCGCAAGGGTGTTAAAGAGTACGGTCACGAGTTTGTTGGCTTCCGTGATGGATGGAAGGGACCTCTAGAGGGTTTAACCATGCCTCTTAATATTGAAACAACCCGCGGCATCTTGACTCGCGGTGGAACGATTCTTGGTTCATCACGTACTAACCCATTTAAGATCGAGGGTGGCGTAGAAAAGATTAAGGAAAATCTTGAAAAGGCTGGAATCGATGCGTTGATCGCAATCGGTGGCGAAGATACTTTGGGTGTTGCTACAAAGCTTGATGCTCTCGGTGTAAAAGTGATTGGCGTTCCAAAGACAATCGATAATGACCTTAACAACACTGATTACACATTTGGTTTTGATACATCAGTAAACATTGCGATGGAAGCGATTGATCGACTTCATACAACCGCTGAATCCCATCACCGCGCATTAATTGTTGAGGTTATGGGTCGTCACGCAGGTTGGATCGCATTGCATTCAGGTATCGCAGGTGGCGCAACATGTATTTTGATTCCGGAGCAAAAGTTCTCTGTAGATAAAGTATGCGAATGGGTTGAGTCACGTTTCAAATCTCATTACGCACCAATTATCGTTATTGCCGAAGGCGCGATTCCTCAAGATGGCGACATGATTGTTAAGGATCAGACACTTGATTCATTCGGCCACGTAAAGCTGTCGGGTATCGGTGACTGGCTAGCAGGTCAGATCGAAGAGCGAACAGGCAAGGAAGCACGTACATCTGTATTGGGTCATATCCAGCGTGGTGGTACTCCAACAGCATTTGACCGCGTACTTGCTACTCGCTTCGGATTGCATGCAATTACAGCGGCGCACGAAGGTGACTGGGGCAAGATGGTTGCACTTCACGGCACCAACATTGCGCGCGTGCCTTTGGCTTCAGCAACTGAGAAGTTAAAGACCGTTCCACTAGAGCTATACAAGGAATCAGAGATCTTTTTCGGTTAATTGCCTCGCGCGATTACTTTCGAATTCTCTACACTTCTCCAATGAGCACACACTTAGACTCCCTGTTTACACCTGGCCTTGTTGCTGCCCAGCAACCAACCTGGCCAGGTGGACCAGAGGGCGAGCTGGTCAAAGCGGCGGTAGCGCAATTAAAGGCGTTGCCTCCACTTGTCTTTGCCGGTGAATGCGATGATTTAAAAGCACGCATCGCATTAGCAGCAGAAGGAAAAGCATTTTGGTTACAAGGTGGAGATTGCGCAGAAACATTTGCAGCAGCAACAGCCGATTCAATTCGAAACCGTATTAAAACTATTTTGCAGATGGCTGCGGTTTTGCAGTACTACTCAAGCTTGCCGGTTATCAAGGTTGGTCGTATGGCAGGCCAGTTCGCTAAGCCTCGTTCCAATGATTTCGAAACTCGTGGGGATGTAACGCTTCCGGCCTACCGCGGGGACGCCGTTAACGATATTGAATTTACTGAAAGCTCACGAAACCCAGATCCACAACGATTAGTGCGCGTCTACAACACATCTGCAGCAACTCTCAATTTGGTTCGCGCCTTTACCCAAGGTGGTTTTGCAGACCTACGCCAAGTTCACGAATGGAACAAGGGCTTTATCCGTGATTCTAAAGTTGGCGAACGATACGAACAAATGGCTAATGAAATTGGTCGCGCTTTAGCATTTATGAAATCTGCAGGAGTTGATCCTGGAAGTTTTAAGTCAGTAGATTTCTTTGCAAGCCACGAAGCGTTAATCATGGAGTATGAAAAGGCGTTAACTCGTATCGATTCACGTACAGGAGATGCTTACGATGTTTCCGGTCACTTCATCTGGATTGGTGAGCGAACACGTCAGCTAGATGGAGCACATGTTGATTTTGCTTCAAAGGTACGCAATCCAATTGGTATCAAGCTTGGACCAAAGTCCACAGTTGAAGATGCACTTGCATTAATCGACAAGTTAGATCCAAATCGTGAGCCTGGGCGTATTACATTTATTACACGTATGGGTGCCAAGAACATCCGAGAAATCTTGCCAGCACTTGTCGATGGTGTAACAAAGTCTGGAGCAAAGGTTTTGTGGGTGTGCGATCCAATGCACGGAAATACTTATGAAGCACCGAGTGGATATAAGACCCGCAGCTTCGATGATGTTATGGATGAGGTCAAGGGATTCTTTGAAGTTCATAAAGCTCTTGGAACCCATCCAGGTGGAATTCATATTGAGCTAACTGGCGATGATGTGACCGAGTGTGTTGGCGGCGGCGAAGAGATTTCACATGAAGATTTGGCATCACGATATGAAACAGCGTGCGATCCGCGACTAAACCATGCACAATCACTTGAATTAGCCTTTTTAGTTGCTGAAATGTTGCGCGATCGCTAATTTTGGACAGTGCCACTTTTAATTACTTCTCACAAAACACCTGTTGGCACCCTTAATTTATTAGCTGATGATCAGATTCTGATCGGGGCAAATCTTTCAACTATTGCCGCATTTAAAGCTGGCCGTGATGTCAAGGTTGTTAAATCAATTCCTGTTATTTCAGATCTTATAAACGATTACTTTGATGGTGACTTAACAGCGCTCAATGGAATCCAAGTTCGCCAACCAGGTGCTGCGTTTTCGCAAGCTGCTTGGAAGGCGATGCGAAAGATCGCTCCAGGAAAAACTTGGTCATATTCAGATCTGGCAGCAAAAGCTGGTTCACCAGCAGCGGTTCGTGCTGCTGGAAGTGCATGTGCAAATAATGCAATCATGCTTGTTGTTCCCTGCCACCGCGTTGTTAAAACTGGGGGAGCGTTAGGAAATTATGCTTACGGTGTTAACAAGAAGCAGTGGCTCTTAAGCCACGAGGGCTTTCTTTAAAATTTCTATTGCCTGCGCGCACTGAGCATCATCAAAATCTAGGTGTGTTACTAAGCGCGCATATTTAGGACCAAGAGCACTAATCCACAATCCAGCATCACGGCACCGTAGGGCAAGTTCTGCTGCAGTAATTGGCAGTGCTGCCAAATCTAATCCAACAATATTTGTTTCAACAGTTGCTGGATCTATTAAAGATGCATCAACAGATGCAATTGCAACGGCAATTTCTTTCGCACGTCGATGATCCTCTGCCAAACGTTCAATATTGTTATCTAGCGCGTAATGTCCACCAGCTGCCAATAATCCAACTTGGCGCATTCCGCCACCGTATCGCTTGCGCCACACACGAGCTTTTGCCACACGATCCTTTGTAGAAAGCATTACTGAGCCAACTGGTGCTCCTAATCCTTTAGATAAGCACACGCTAATGGTGTCGAAGTACTTTCCGTACTCTGAAAATGAAACACCAGATGCAACATGTGCGTTCCAGATGCGGGCACCATCTAAGTGAAGCGCTAATCCAAGTTCATCTGCGCCTTTGCGAAGAGCAGCAATTTCAGTAATTGGCTGGACTGTTCCGCCACCAAAGTTATGTGTGTTTTCTACTGCGATAGCAGTGGTTGAAACCAAGTACGGACCGCTATTTGGGCGTGCGATTTCAAGAGCATCAGCTGCCTTTAACAGTCCGTTCTTTGCAGGGAAAGTACGTGTTGTGATTCCGCTAAATACAGCGGCAGCGCCCAGTTCGGCACGCACAATGTGGCTGTTTGTTTCTGCGATTAACTCTTCTCCTGGTGCAACCAACATTCGTATAGCCAGTTGATTTGCAAGAGATCCGGTTGGTGTGAAAACACCCGCCTCTTTGCCAAACATCGCTGCAACTCGTTCCTCCAAGGAATTAACCGTTGGGTCATCACTGTAAACGTCATCACCTACGGGTGCGCTAGCAATTGCTTCACGCATTGCAGCAGATGGACGAGTAACAGTGTCGCTTCGAAGGTCAATTGCCATGGCCTATATTCTCACGATTCCTTGAGGACAATAACAAACATTGCTATTACTACTAGTACTCCACCCAAAGCCTTTTGAAGAGTCAGGGTTTCTCCGCCAAAGAGGATTGCAAATATGGCTGCAAACACAACCTCCATGGTCAAGATAACAGCAACCTTGGTTGTGCTCATATGCGCCTGAGACCAAGTCTGAATTACAAATGCGACCGCCGTACATGCCACTGCAGTAAAGATAACAGTTGCCCAAACTCCGCTATCAGGAGGAAGTTGATATCCGCCTTCAAAAATTGATGCAAAACCTGTTAGGGCAGCACACACTGCTAGTTGCACGACAGTCATTGCGTAGGCATCACGTCCACTACTCCATTTTCCCAGAGCAATAATGTGAGCGCCAAATGCAAATGCACTTCCTAAAACAAGCAGCTCACCAAACCCAATTGACCAGCCTTGCAGTGACAGTAAAGCTAATCCAATTGTTGCAACTCCAACGCAACCCCAAGTGATCAGAGTTATGCGTGACTTTAAAACAACTGCCGCGATTAACGGGGTAAAGACAACATATAAACCAGTAATGAAACCTGTGATTGCCGCACCAGTCCGCGCTAGTCCCAACGTTTGCAAGATATAGCCTGCTCCTAGAAATAGCCCTGCAGTTGAGGCTCTAAGTAGTAAATCTCTGTTAAAAAGCTTGATGCATTGAGGACGAATCAGAATCATTACAACTACCGCTAAGACGAATCTGCTGAACAAAAAATTATTAACTGTTTGACGCTCAATGGCATCTTTCATCACCACGAAGGCAAATCCCCAGGCGGCTGAAACTGTTAGTAGCGCCCACGGAGCAAGTTTTAACTGCAGTTGATGGCGAGCTGACATTAGCCGCGCAATTTCTTGAGTAAGGCAACTTCCTTGCCATGTTCTGTTTCCATGCCTGGTGTTTCAAGAATTAGAGGAGCGTTTGCAACTGCAGGGTGGGACAGTAATTCTTTAAATGGATCGACACCGATATGACCCTCACCAATATTTTGGTGGCGATCTTTCAGAGCACCACACACATCCATCGAGTCATTGGCATGGACCAACTGGAATCGTTCAATGCCAGCAATTTCAACTAGCAAATCAATCGTCGCAGTCATGCCACCCTTTACTGAAATATCATGGCCTGCAGCAAAAACATGGCAGGTGTCCAGACAGATTCCCACCTTTGGATGATATTCAAGAGCTTTCAAATACATCGCAAGATCATCTAACTTTTTAACCAGTGATTGTCCTTGACCTGCAGTTGGTTCCAACAGAAGGTATGGAGCATCATCTCCAAGTGCGTTAAGAATTGGCATCATGCCTTCATGAATCTGTTTCCAAGCTTTTTCAACATGGTTTACATCAACGGCAGAGCCTGTGTGAATAACAACACCGAGAGCGCCGATGTCAGCACCACGTTGCAGTGAGTACTTAGTTGAGGCAAGGGAATTCAAGTACGTTGCCTCAGTTGGGGAACCTAAGTTAATCAAAAATGGAGCGTGAACATACGTTTCGATATCTAATTCGGAAGCTTTAATTGTGAACGCTTCATCGAGTTCGGGATTTGCCGCTGGCATTGCCCACGCCCGTGGGCTGGATGCGAATACTTGAATTGCTTCTGCGCCAATCTCTTGTGCATATGCGATTGAACGCTTAGCCATTCCACCTGTAGTTGGGGTGTGGGCACCGATTCGGGGCTTCTTGATTGGCGTAGGCATTGGGTCACCCTACGGTAATCGTCACCAAACTTCCACGTAAAACCTTGGTGTTAACCGCAGGAGAAACTTTTTTAACAACCTTCTTCTTCGCATTTCCGATTGTTACAACCTTTACCTTTAACCCGAGGGATTCAAGCATCTCTTTACCTGCCACTGCTTCCATCGTGATGATTGTTTTTGGAATAAATGTGTAACGAGGGCCCTTTGAAATAACAATTGAAACTGTGGCTCCCTTATTTGCAGTTGCTCCTCCTGCTGGAGTTTGTGAAACAACCGCAAGTTCTGGAGTCGTTTCGCTGAATGCATATCCAGGTTCTACAGTAAATCCAGCTTCCGTTAATTCATTCAACGCTTGTTCGCCACTCATGCCAATGTATGAAGCAAGTGCAACTTGTTCAATTCCCTTTGACACAATGAAGTTAACCTTTGAATCTCGCTTAACTGAAGAACCAGATTTTGGGGTTGATGAGATTACAAATCCCTTTGGAATTTCAGAGCTGAAAACTTCTGTGGTCTTTCCGACAGTTAATGGATATTTACTTATCGCAGATTTGGCAGCTTCTGGTGTTAATCCAATTGTTGATGGAACTGTGTAACGCTCTGGGCCCTTAGAAATAATTAGTTTGACCTTTCCGCCAGCATCTACTTTGCCGCCCCCAGCGGGTACAGATTCGATAATTTTTCCCTTAGCAATTTCTTCATCAAATCTATCTTCTAGAACCACAGCGGTTAAACCCAGAGGAGAAAAGGATGAAACCGCTTCGTCAAAGCTGCCGCCAACAGTTGATGGAACCACTACTCGAGATCCTGGCCCAACCAAGGTCCACCAGCCGCCAACTCCGACGGCGATTGCCAAGATCAATGCGACTTTACGGTTTCTACGTACTCGCTTACTTGCGCGTTTCTTCTTTTCTTCTTGTCGCTTTATTTCGCGAGTGCTCTCTTTAACCTCGACTGTTGCTTCCTTTACCGGCTCTTCTTTTACCTTCTTGCGAGTTTTTTCCCGAATAGGTTCAACCGGCAGATCTAGCCCAAGGTCTAACTGATTTTTCTTTGGGTCAATTTGTATCTGGATCTGCTGCAGGCGCTCAAGGAATTCGGTGGCAGAACGTGGTCGATCATCAGGGTTCTTGGCTGTAGCACTTGCTATCAAATCATTGAGAGCTTGTGGAATCTCTTTTCTTTTGCTGCGCAGCTTAGGAATTTCCTCGTTGACATGCATATAGGCAATTTGAATAGGGGAGTCACCATTAAATGGTTTTTCGCCCGTAAACATTTCGTAGGCAACAATTCCCGCGGCATAAACATCGCTGCGCGAATCTGCGATTCCACGTTGGACTTGTTCGGGGGATAGGTAAGAAACACTGCCCAAAATCACACTTGATTCAGCTGTCATGGTTGTTCCGATTAGTTCACCACGTGCCAATCCAAAATCTGCAATCTTGATTCGACCATCTTTAGAAATCAAAATGTTTTCAGGCTTGATATCTCTGTGCACAATTCCTAGATCATGTGCTGCGGCAAGAGCTGACAAAATTGGTGTTAAATAATTGATCGCATCCTTGATTTCAAAACGGCCACGTTCATTTAAATACTCTCGAAGTGTGTGACCCTCAATAAATTCCATAACTAGGAACACCGCAGGGATGCCACTTTGATTCCAGCCTTGATCTTGCACCGCGACAATATTTGGATGGGTAAGGGCTGCTGCGGCTTTAGCTTCACGAATAAAGCGTGAGACAAATGCTTCATCTTGCGCCAAATGCGCGTGCATGATCTTTACCGCAACTTTGCGATCCAGACGGGTATCTAGCGCTTCGTAGATTGTTGCCATTCCACCATTGGCGACCTGACGCAGTAATTGGTAGCGCCCATCAATGAGCTCACCAGACAGATCGGACATGTCCAGATTTTATTGAGTGCGCCAGTAACAGGTGCCGAGGGCGCGCCCAAAACAGTTATGAAGTGAGTTTAAACTCGCAATTTTCACGAGTTTCATCCCTACCAAAGTGTTTATCTTGATCAACTTGCCATTGCCGCATTTGTTGCTCGATATGCGCACCATCGCGATCTAATACACGCTGTAAACCGATTTCAGGTTCAATATCTAGCCAATAGGTTGTCGCGCCTGTTTCACGCACTATTTGCTGCGCAGCTCCAACACCTTCGATGATCAAATAATCGGTTGGTTCAATTTTTTCCTCGCGATCAAACTGCATGGTGTGCCAGTTGAATATTTTGATCACAAACTCTCTACCGGCAAGATGGGCAGTTGAAATACGATCCAAAATCTCCGACAAAGCGTTACTCAGGGCGTTATCCCAACCGTTGTAAAGGTCATCCATATGAATGACCTTCACAGTCCCATTCTGTGACAATTCTGCTTCTAGCTGTGCTGCATATGTTGTCTTGCCAGCACCGGCAGGACCATCAATTGCGTAGAGAGCCATACCAACGCTTCAATCCGATTACAGCGACGACAGTAAACAGTGCGTATAGAACAGCGGTAAACCAGTAACCAAGCATCGCGTACTGAACTGTTCCAGCCAGGTCAACGATTAGCCACAGAACCCACGCTTCCCACTTTTGCTTCACCATCATGATCTGTGCAACGAGACTTCCGATTAATAGAAATGCATCTGACCAGGTTGCTGCAGCCCCGATGTTAGATAAAAGTGGTGATAGAGCTGCAATACTTATGAATGTTCCAATTGCGATATAGCGACGATTGCGCGCTGTTACCGAACCAGGGACCGCACCTGTTGGAGCCCAATCCTTCCAGCCATAAACAGCGGCGCATATAAAAACCAACTGCAACGCTGCACTTGCAAAAAGATCAACTTGATAAAAGAAAACACCATATAGCGCGCTACTAAATGCCCACCAGGGCCACGTAATTCTTTTTCCTGTTGTTCCCAGCCAGACGCCGATGAATGAGGTAATCGCTGCAACAAATTCCAAAACTGAGACTTCATAGCCCCACGCAGTAAATAAAATGGTTGACATAACTTTCCTTTCCGCATCCGCATTACCGGATGGGTCAATCGGTCGGTCTGAATTTCAGACCCTCTCAGCCTTTACGGCTCCCGTGGTTACTACTCTAGCGTGAAATCAGGTGGCGCTTAATGAATGCAGCACCGGCCACGCGAATACGTCGCGCGGTAGATGTCTTTGCTCGCTGATTAAAAATGTCATAACCAATCTTTTCAACTTCATCAACGATGCCACAATATAAAGTGCTTGCTGCTTCGATACATGGACGGCTTGTTGCTTCCAGCATTGCAATTCCGGGGGCAGCTTCTGCCTGTAGTTGACGCACCCGCGCGATCTGAAACTTCAGCGCTTCTATAATTTCTGGAGTTAACACTCGCTCTTCTAACATTTCTCGAGTAACGCCAAACTGCGCTAACTCCTTTATGGGCAAATACACACGCCCACGATCTAGGTCTTCATCAACATCACGGATGAAGTTAGCTAACTGAAAAGCTATGCCCAGCTTCTTTGCAGCCTCAAAGGCATCATTGTGTAATGGACCAAGGATTGGCACCATTTCTAGACCTATAACGGCCGCAGATCCATAGACATATTCCAATAAATCTTCATATGTTTCATATTCCTGCACTGTTAAGTCCATAGTCATGGAATGCAGAAAGGCTTCAAAATGTTCGTGTGGGATATCAAAGCGTTTAACAGTATCTATCAGGGCGCGACCCACATGATCTTCGCTGGTGCCTTTTTTAAGATCTGCCAAAACGCCATTACCCCAGTTGCTTAATGCTTCAGATTTTTCTTCGATGCTTAACTCAGAAGCGAGATCATCAACAATCTCATCTGCATAGCGAGCAAAACCATATAAGGCATGTACAAAAGGGCGCTTAGCTTTTGGCAGCAACAATGTTGCTAAGTAGTAAGTCTTTCCATGGAGAGCATTTAACCGCTTGCATTCTTCATATGATGCACGAAGATCGGGATCAGTAATTCCTGCAGCAGTTAATTCATCCACTTACTTAACCGGACCCACGATGCGTTCTGCAGCAAGTCTTCCTGAAATCAAAACCATTGGTACACCAACACCTGGTTGAGTTCCAGATCCAGCAAAGACTACGTTTTCAATTCCAGCTGCCATGTTGCGTGGTCTAAAGGGACCGGTTTGGAAGAAGGTGTGTGCACTAGCAAATGGTGCACCTTCCTCCATTCCTTGATTTTTCCAATCAAGCGGAGTTGTTAGAACTTCGGTTTCAATTGCATCGCCAAAGCCTGTGTAGCCCCGTTGTTCAAGAGTTTCAACCATGTGATCACGATATGGCTTAGCTTGCTTAGTCCAGTCAATATCTGCAGTTAGGTTCGGGGTAGGAAATAGTACGTAGTAAGAAGTCTTTCCAGCAGGAGCCAATGATGGATCATCAAGTGAAGGAATAGTTACCAGCACACTTGGATCACTCATCAACGTCTTCTTCTTGATAAGTTCATCAAAGACGCCATCCCATGACTCACCAAAGTGAATATTGTGGTGAGCGGCAAAGTCGTACTTCTTGTTTGATCCCACCAACATAGTTACACAAGAAGGGGAGTAATTAAGGCGCTTTACGTTCAGTGGGGTTTTACCCAGCAAATCGCGCCAAGCAACAGGTAAATCAGGGTTCAAAATTATGGCGTCGCACTCAATACGCTGACCATCTTCTGTGATGACAGCCTTTGCCCGTCCATTTTGTACATCAACGCTTGAAACAGTAGTGCTGTACTTGAATTCAACTCCGTGCTTTTGTGCAGCAGCAGCCATTGCGCGCGGTACTGCATGCATTCCACCCTTAGGAAAGAACACACCATTAACAGAGTCCATGTATGCAATAACTGCATAGATTGCTAACGCTTGTTGTGGGCTAACTCCGGCATACATCGCCTGGAATGAGTACACCTTTTGCAAACGCGGATCTTTCATAAATTGATTCACTTTTGGGGACAATCTGCGGAAACCACCCAGTGCGATTAAGCGTGCAAGGTTTGGAGTTAAAAGATTAAAGGGTGAATCAATGTTGCGATCAATAAAATCATTCATTTCATACTTGTATAGCTTTGTAACAAACTCAACATATCGTGCGTAACCCGCTGCTTCTTCAGGACTAATCTTGTCTGCAATTTCTGCTTCCATCTGCGCAGTATTGGCATGCACATCTAATTGTGATCCATCTGCATAAAAAGCACGGTACAAAGGAGAAACCGGCATGAGCTCAACCCAGTCCTTCATATCTTCGCCTACACAACTAAATGCATCTTGAATTAGAGACGGCATTGTTAAAACAGAAGGACCAGTATCAAATGAGTAGCCATCTTTTTGCAACAGGCCACTTCGACCACCCGGCACAGATTCACGTTCGATAACAGTTACTTTGCGACCAGCACCTGCCAATCGAAGCGCAGCACTTAGTCCTGCATATCCTGCTCCAACGATGACAACATGATCGGTGGGGCCTTTAACACGTGCGGGCATTACGAACTCCTCTTAGTTGCGATATTAGCTAGCTCAACGAGCATTGCATTTCCATCCTCTGTAAAGACCGCAGATTGCGCCGCGGTTAATGCTTGATCTGTTAAACGTTCAATAGTTGCTTCAAGCTCTGCGCGGGCACCGGTAGTTTCGATGATCTCTCGCAATATTGCGACACCTTCTGCATCAAGGTCTGGCTTACCAAAATACTTACGAGCAATCTCTCGCTGCGACTCTGACTGGCGATCATTGGTCATGGCAATTAAAACTGTTCGCTTTCCTTCGCGCAGATCATCACCGGCAGGTTTTCCGGTCACAGATGGATCGCCGAAAACTCCCAGTAAGTCATCTCGAAGTTGAAAGGCTTCGCCCAGAGGAAGTCCGTATGCAGATAGCGCGGTGAAGGTTTCTGCAGGCGCAGCTGTCATAGCAGCACCTAAATGCAAGGGACGTTCGATTGTGTACTTGCCTGATTTATAACGTGCAATCTTCATCGAACGATCAACACTTGTGGTCTTTTGTGTTTGCTCATGAATATCTAAAAACTGTCCTGCCATTAATTCCACGCGCATTTCGTTGTAGTAAGGAAAGACGCGCGCAAATTGTTCTGAAGTTAATCCTGCGCTATTTAACATTTGATCTGACCAAACAAGCGCTAAGTCACCCAGCAACACCGCTGCAGATAATCCGTAATGCGGTGCAAATCCATCAAGTTCATCTTGTACATGTATAGATTCAAAGTGACGGTGTATCGAAGGCTTTCCGCGGCGAGTATCTGATCCATCCATTAAATCATCATGAATCAGTGCACACGCTTGCAATAGTTCCAGTGCTGCCATTGCGCGGACGACAGGTTTTTCTAGAGAACCGCCGGCTGCTACAAAACCCGCATATGCAAATAGTGGGCGAAGACGCTTTCCGCTATCTAATAAGAATGATGTCAACGCATCGGTTACAGGGGATAACTCTGTAGAAATCGAATTCAGATAGGCGCTTTCAAAGTTGAGGAAGATGCCTAGCTCTTCTTGAACGGCGCTTCGAACGCTCGTTAACTGTGCTTTTGGCTCTGAACTCACTCGGTAACGGTACCCTCACCCAGTGGTAGTTCGCACTTCGTATTCATTCGAGTTCTTCCCTCCTAAGGATGTTGAGGGCGAAGAACGGTTGTGGGCTGCCATCGATGGCCTCAAATCAATAACCCCTGACTTTGTTTCTGTGACCTATGGGGCGGGTGGTTCTACCCGCGATCGTTCAATTCGGATTGCTCAAGAAATTACCAAACGCACCGGGATTTCAACTGTTGCTCACTTAACCTGTGTTGGATCCACTCGCGATGAATTGATCGCAATTTTGCACAGCTACAAAGAAGCAGGTATCACAAGTATTTTGGCACTTCGCGGAGATCCAACTGGGGGACCGAGCGCGCCATGGACACCTACACCTGGTGGCCTCAATCATGCTGATGAGTTAGTTCAATTAGCCGATGAGTTTGGTGGATTCACTATTGGTGTTGCAGCATTTCCTGATGGACATCCGGCATCTAAAGGTGATTTTGAAAAAGATGTAGATGTGCTTATCCGCAAAGAAGAGCTAGGCGCCACATTTGCAACGACACAGTTTTTCTTTCAAGCAGATCGCTACATGCAATTAATTGACCGTCTTGCAGAACGTGGCTCAAAGTTAGTGATCATTCCTGGCATCTTGCCTGTAACAAACGTCAAGTTGCTGCATCGTATGGCCGAACTTGGCGGAACGCCGATTCCTGCGCAGATCGCAGATGCCTTTGCAAAGGTTGAAAACGATCCAGCTGCCGTGCGTGCGTTAGGCGTTGAGATAGCAACATCACTATGCCAACAACTATTGGCAGCCGGGGCTCCGGGATTACACTTTTACACAATGAATAGCTCAACTGCTACTCAAGAAATTTATGGAAACCTAAATGCTAAGTAAAAGTGAATTCAAGGCAAAGTGGAGTTCTTTGCACAGTGATGCCGAAACAACTGGCATCGTTGGTGCTTGGCTAAACATTTCTTATCGCTTCGGTTTGATCTGCACGCTGCTTCGTATTTCTCCTAATGCACTTACCGTGCTTGGCTTAATTGGTGCGGTTGCCACCGCGTTAACCGCACAAACCGCTTGGGTAATTCTCTTCTTAGTATTTTCATTGTTTTGCGATGGCATTGATGGAAGTGTTGCCATTTTCCAGCACCGTGAAAGCAAGTTCGGAGCAACCCTTGATTCAGTAGTTGATCGCATCAGCGAAGCGCTGTGGTTCTATGCCCTATATGCAATAGGCGTTCCAGCGTGGATCCCAATTACCTTGTGGTGTGTAGCAGCTTTTCAGGAGTATGCGCGCGCTAAATTAATTTCACTGGGTGTTAGCGATATTGGTGTTATCACACCAGCCGAACGCCCAGTCCGTGCAAGTTTCTTGTTTATTGTTTTGATTCTTAATCAATTGTCGTTGCCTGGTGTAACCCAACTTTCGATTGCATTCTTGGTTCTACAAATTT
>Ga0207938_1000022_pt1 | contig 22676 bp, 18 predicted proteins | sample LakMenEpi15Mar12_FD_150671 | JGI IMG/M metagenome (GOLD analysis project Ga0207938, IMG submission 150671) | Freshwater microbial communities from Lake Mendota, WI - 05MAR2012 deep hole epilimnion (SPAdes) | ecosystem: Environmental > Aquatic > Freshwater > Lake > Epilimnion/Euphotic zone ...
GTTTTTTATATTTTTTATGTTATTTTTTATATTTTTTATGTTATTTTTTATATTTTTTATGTTATTTTTTATATTTTTTATGTTATTTTTTATATTTTTATATATATTATTTAAAAAATAATATATATAATATCATTATGTATTGATTATTACACGTTTTAATTATTTCATTTTATGATATGTTGATTTACATTTTGGGTCTTTTAACGCATCTCTGAAATCCATTTTGTTAGCTTTTGAAAAATTTTTAACGTGAGTTATCCATTTGCTTACTTTTCCTTTACGAGTTTTTCCTTTTTGGGTTTTTCCTCTTCTACGCCTACCACCGACCTTGGGGTCATCGTCATCTGTACCGCCATTGCCTGCTCCATTGCCTGTATTGGTGGGTGTGTCGTCATTACCGCCTCTATACATTTTTCTCGATCTTCTTCTAGAGTTTCTTCTAGAGCTTCTTTTTCCGCGTCTTCTGCCTCCCGAAGGATTATAATCAGAATACGCGGTTCCACCATCATAAGCATCAACACCACCAGATTCTGAAACCGAGGCAGTCATTTATATATATATAGTAAATATTATAATTATAATTATAATAATAATAATAATAATAATAATAATAATAATTATAAAAAAAATACTATTTAATTTATTTAGTTTTTAAATATTATCTCTAAACAAATATTATCTCTAAACAAATATTATCTCTAAATAAACATTATCTCTAAATAAAATAATTTATTAAATTACGCGGACTAGTCATTTATTTCATAAGTTTATAACTTTTGCGCGTTCCATTATTTTTTTTATTGTTATAGTTTAAATGTGCGCATTTTGTATATAATATATATTCTTGAAGTAATGATTGTTTTATTTTTTTGACTTTGTCTTTAAGTTCTTTTATCTTTGTTTCAGACTCATATTTTGTGTCTTTATAATTATTCAATTCTTCTTCTAAATCTTTTATATTTTTTAATAGAACTTTCAAGTCATTATTTAAATTAGTAAATTCTTCTTTTGAATACGAAGATTTTGTCTCAGTTAATTTTGCTTTTCTCGTTTTATAGTCTGTTTTCATATTTTTTATTTTCTCTTTTAATACTATTATTTGTTCTGCTACATCGCCGGCAACTTTATCAAATTTTTTATTTAAATAAATAGCATCTCTCAATTCTTCGGTTTCAATATGTGTCATTAATATGGGAACATTGATCATAATAGGTTGCGCAAATTGTGTTGGGTCTTTTTCTCTATTTAAATAACTAATAAGTCCTGTTAGTTTGTTTGCCAAAAGTTTGACTCCATTAGTACTTAATATATTTTCAGATGTCATATATTGTTTCTTAAATTCTTCTTTATTTGTAGTTATTTTATCAGACTTGTGCTCTATAAAAAGATTAATTAAAGAAAATAATTCAAGAGGACTATTGGTAAAGGGGGTTGCCGTCATAATTAATAATTTACACGAATCAAACCCAGATACTTTATAACTATTGCTTATTAAGTTCTCCATTACATCTGTGTCCGGGCGCTCAGATGCTTTCAAATCACCGCCATATAATTTGTGTGCTTCATCGATTATTATAAGAGTTTTTTTTAATATATCTGTTGATCCGTTTCTCTCAAGTAATGTATCATAAATCTTGTTTTTTCCGGCCAATAAATTGCTAAATTGTTTATATGACATTGGTTCCAACCAACTTTTTGATAGTAATTTTTTGCGTTCATTAATATTTTCTGGAATAATTAATCCTTTTTCAATTTCGTCTAATATAATAGTATGGCATATTTGATCAAATATATTTTTCCAAACATCGCTCTTTAAAGTGGTGCGCGTGACCCACAATATTGAATAACCTTGTTTCTCAAAACTTGTGGTTGCTGTTGCTACACCGGTACAAGTTTTGCCTGTTCCAACCGAGTGCCATAGCAAGAGACCTTTATAAGGTGACTCGGGAGTAAAGTAATGTGTTATGAATTTTTGTGTTGGATTGAATGCGATTTGACTTGCTGAATTAGCATTAGCATTAGCATTAGCATTTGGTAAACATTTATTTTCTATAACCATTTTTTCCCAAATAAATTCTTTAACATAATAAGTTTTCTTTATATAATCTCTCATTTTAGTAAAATTTAATTTTGAAAATTTATGTTTTCTAGAAGATTGATTAGAGTTTATAGACTTAGTAATTAATTTATAAGATTGATTATGTTTTTTGCCTTTATATAATACTAATGGATATATTTTATTATCAACATCAGCATCGTCATTTATTTTTAATTCAAGGGCCAACAACTCTTTTTTCATTGATTGTAAGTTTTTAGTATTTTCAATAATATCTGGAATTTTAGTGTAGCGTTTTGCCCATTCAAAATTTAGTTGGGAGCAAAATTTGTTATCCAAATTTTTCATATAGTCGCACAATAATTGTCGCCTATTTGATTTATTACCCAACAACAATTTACTAGGATGTTTATATTTTTTATATACATATATCATAAAGTCAATACCAATAGGTATATCATTAGTATTTTTTTTACCGCATTTTCCGTGACATTTAATATAATCTATTTTGAAAAATTTGGATTTAGCATTTGGATTTTTATATTTATTAGCACCACCCCTCATTAAATAAACTTCATTATCCATAAATTCATTATTTAAGTCGCTAACATTATGCATATTTTGTGTTAATTCATAATCAACTGCTAGCATAGGTGCTAAATTATATAGTTGCTCTGATAATGAGTTCATTGCTTTATCAAATGTGCTATAATTTAAAGTAGCATCATTATATTTTTCCATATTTTTAAATAACACTACATCTTCGTCTTTTGGTTCCTCTTCATCATATAGTAATGCTTTGTTAGTATATAGAGAACTACTTACAATTTCGGGAACTGTTAAATAATAATTATATACATATAAAGGCCATCCAATATTTTCTTGAAATGGCAAACCTTTTTGCCCGCACGTTCTTGTGGCGCGCCCAATTGTTTGCTTTAAATCCGCAATAGTTAAAGATGGTTCAAAAATATGAACGTATTTTACATCAAATAAATCAATTCCTTCTTTAAATCCGCTATCGAAAATTATTAACCTTACATTTTTCCCATTTATGTTTGCTGGACGTTCATTAAATGTTTTTAACACTTCTCTCTTGATCTTCTCATTAAAAGTGGCATCATAAATACTATTTGAACACAATAAAGCGAAATTTTTATAATTGGAGTTTTGAATATCTAAATACAAATTTAATTTTTGTTTTTTCCCCTTTTTTGCCTTGATTATATTATTATAACCATTTGCCTGAAATGCTGATGCTATTATTTTTGCCCCATAACCACCTTCTTTTACATCTGAAAATATAAAATGTTTGAATTTCTTATTATGGTTTATTTCATCTTGAGCATCTAATTCTTTAATGTTATTTAATAATTGCATCATTTTAGGCGAAGCCTCTGCTAAGTCTAAGTTTAATTTATTTGGATCATATATTGATTTATCAAATTTATGATAGCCAACTATTTTACTAAAGTTGGCTGTTTTTCGCATACAACTAAATATTCTGGCTCTTGTGGCTCTAAATGTGCTTTTATATTTTGGGTATTTTGTGCTTTTATTTTTTTGATTGTTTGTTTGATTGTTTGTTGGAGATGCCAAATTACAAAATTCATTATTTTGATAGCATTCTAATATGTTGTTAAAATCATCGCTATTAATAGTGCCTCCTTTATCGGGATGATTTATTTTCAACCATTTTCTTGTTATGGATTTATCACTTAAAGATTTACCATCAAATTTATATTTACACATTAATTTTTTACAAGACATAGTGACTTATTATATACTATAAATATTAATAATATTATTAATAATATTAGTTCTAATAATATTAGTTCTAATAATACTTAATAAAATAATAAACAATTGAATTAAAAAAAACAATAGAATTAAAAAAAACAATTGAATTAAAAAAAACAATTGAATTAAAAAAAACAATTGAATAAAAATAATTTAATAACTAATTAGACTAATAAATTATTATACTCAATAACCTATATATGAGTTATACTTTATTAATAGTAGAGTCGCCGGCAAAATGCGGAAAAATAGAAAAATTCTTAGGAAGCAATTATAAAGTTATTGGTTCATATGGACACATTACTCATCTCTCAAATTTAAATCAAATAGATTTTAAAAATAATTATAAACCATCTTTTGATATTATTGAAACTAAACAATCTCAGATTAGTAAAATGCGCAAAGCAATTAATAATGCTCAAGAGGTAATTTTAGCAACAGATGATGATAGGGAAGGCGAAGCAATAGCATGGCATATTGCTAAAGTATTTAAATTAAATATGGCAAATACTAAACGCATTGTTTTTCACGAAATTACCGAACGCGCTATTAAGAATGCTATTGCTAATCCCAGATCAATAAATTTAGATATAGTTTATGCTCAGCAAGGCCGCCAAATTTTAGATTTAATTGTGGGTTTTACTATAACACCATTATTATGGAAACATATTGTTTCAAATACTAAAAATGCATTAAGTGCTGGGCGCTGTCAAACACCTGCTTTGCGTCTAGTTTATGATAATTATAAAGAAATTGAAAAATCACCTGGCAAACTAAGTTTTAATAGTAGTGGTTATTTTACTAGCAAAAATATTCAATTTACATTAAATATAAATCATGAAACCCACGATTCAATGAAAGAATTTTTAGAGCAAAGTAAACAATTTAAACATATGTTATCGAAGGCAAAAGAACGTGAAACTATTAAGAACCAACCAGAACCTTTTACCACATCGGGACTTCAACAAGAAGCAAACAACTTAATGCATATTTCTCCAAAAGAAACAATGGAATTGGCACAAAAATTATATGAATGCGGATATATTACATATATGAGAACAGATAGTAAAGTATATAGCGAAGAGTTTATTGAAGCAAGTAAAACCTATATAATTGAAAAATATAAACCTGAATATATTAATCCAGAAATAAACAAATTGATTCAAAATAAGGATGCTACTAATGTAAAAACAACTTCAGAAAATAACAACACACAAGAAGCACACGAAGCAATACGACCCACAAGTATTAATGTAGATAATGTAGATAATGAGGAAACATTTAGCGCAAAACATAGAAAATTATACAAAATAATATGGTCAAATAGTCTAGAAAGCTTGATGGCGCCAGCAGTATATAAACAATTAATTGTAAATATTAGCGCACCACAAGACGCAACATATAAATATAGTGCCGAGGAAAATATATTTCTTGGTTGGAAAGCAGTGCTTGGACAAGAAGAAGAAAAATATTATACATATTTAAAAAATATCAAAGAAGGTCTAGTGTCTTATAAGAAAATTACTTGTAAGCAAACACTTAAAGAATTAAAATCTCATTTTAGTGAAGCGCGTTTAGTTCAATTATTAGAGCAAAAAGGTATTGGTCGCCCATCTACATTTTCATCATTGGTTGAAAAAATTCAAGAACGAAATTATGTTCTAAAGCAAAATGTAGAAGGAAAAAAAATAGAAGTTATAGATTATGTCCTATCAGAAACTGACATATTTGAGGAAAAAGGAACAAAAGAATTCGGAAATGAGAAAAATAAATTAGTAATAACACAAATGGGTATATTTGTTATTGAATTTTTGATTAAATATTTTGATGATTTATTCGACTATACTTATACAAAATCTATGGAAGATGAGTTAGATAATATAGCACACGGAAAGAAGAAGTATTATGAATTATGCGATGAGTGTAATAGTTTTATTACTTCATTAATAAATTCCAATAATCTATTTATTAAATGCGATTCAAATTTGGAAAATGGAGAGAAATTAGAGAAACTAACTATAAAAATAGATGCTAAACATACATATTTAATAGGAAAAAGTGGGCCAACAATTAAATTTGCTAAAGAAGATGGGAGTCTTGGGTTTTACGGAGTCAAAAAAGATATAAATATTGAAAAACTTAAGCGTGGTGAATACAAATTAGAAGAACTTATAGAAACAAAAGAAGAAACTACTAAGTTGTTAGGAGTTTATAATGGGGAAAATGTGTATTTAAAAAATGGTAAATTTGGTTATTATTTAGAGTGCGGACAACTACGCAAATCTCTCAAAACAATAAAAATAAATGTACCTTTTAAAGAAATTAAAATAGATGACGCACTAACTATATTGAAAGATTGCGACTCTGAAACTAATAGTCTTGTTCGTAAGATTTCAAACGATCTTTCAATTAGAAAAGGTAAGTTTGGAGATTATTTATTTTATAAAACACCAACTATGAAAAAACCGCAGTTTTTAAAATTAAACGAATTCAACGAAGATTATAAAAATTGCTCCTTAGAATTTTTAAAATCGTGGATTAAAGACAAATATAACTTATAAAATGCGGATTACCTAATGTATTTATTCTAAATCTATAGATTGATTTATAAATGAAAATATTATTATAATTGCTATTAAAAATATTACAAATAGTGTTTTATTTTTTTTGTATAAATAGAAAAAATTTTGTCTCATTTATAAAAGATAAATATTTTAAATAGTTATGATTTAAATAGTTATGATTTAAATATTTATGATTTAAATATTTAAGCATGACTTCAACAAACGGTCCAGGGAGGTTAGGAAATCAGATTATACGTAACTTAGCAGTTTGTTTATTAGCAAAAAAATATGATCTAAATGTTGATTATACAAATAAAGATTTAATTAACAAATTAGGAATAGAATTATTTAGTGGAAGTAGAATACATAAAAAAACTATTCAATTAACAGATAACAATTATTTTACTATTTATAATAGTAATAACTTAAATTGTAATTTAGACCCAAATAACGATTTTTTTCAGACGAAAGAAATAACAAATTTTTTATATAATTATTTACATACAGATAAAATAATGTTTAATATTATTAACAATAATCAATTTAAAGAACGCTATGGCACAAACAACGATTTATGTATTCATGTTAGATTAACCGATGCTACATGTTGGAATCCTGGAATTACTTATTATATAAACGCAATTAGAAATGTAAATTTTGAGAAGTTATATATAGCAACAGATGAAATAAATCATAATATAATAATAAAACTGAGAGAATTATATCCGGCTTCGCAATTAATTAATTTGGATGAAATAACAACAATTCAATTTGCTAGCACTTGTAAGCATATTATATTATCTCATGGATCATTTTCAGCATTAATTGGTTATTTATCATTTTTTTCTAATATATATTATCCTGAATACGAATTAGGAAAAATTTGGTATGGAGATATGTTTTCTATTGATTCGAATAATTGGAAAAAATTAAGCGTAAGTTAATTGGAAAAAATTAAATCCAATATTAGAATATTAGGATACCAAGAATAATATTTATCTGTATTATATATATAATAAACATAAATGTGGAAAGCATTAATTATTATTGGAACAATATTGCTTGTATTAGATTTAACATATTTATTTGTATTTAAAGATTTTATGCTGCCAATATTGTATAAAGTTCAAAAAACAGAATTGAAAGTTAATATAAAATCGGCAATTGCGTGTTATATATTATTAGTTTCTGGATTATATTATTTTATTATAAAAAAAAGGGCACCTCCTAAAGATGCGTTTTTATTAGGTGTGCTTATAAATGGGGTATATGAAACAACTAATTATGCTTTTTTTAAAGAATGGTCGCCACTATTAGTGCTATTAGACACATTATGGGGAGGTATTTTACTTAGCACAACAACGTTTTTATATTATAAAATAGCTAAATAATTTAGCGCGCACTGCGCAGTCCTTCACGCAATGCGACTGCAATCCAATGATTAGAAGTATTGGAAGAAAGAGAAGTATAACTAATTCTAGCACTATCCCGATTTTGTGCTGAATTGTTTTCATTCCAAGAATCATAATTATCATAATTATTAAGAGCACTATTAATTATAGGATTTGTACTAGTATTAGTATTTGTATTTGTATTAATATTAGTATTAGCATCACTATTTATAGTATTAATAGTATCATTTATAAGAACACCACTACTATCATAAACTCTGCCGTAATGTTCTGCTAGAATTCTAGTAATTTCGACTTCATTATTATCTAGCAAAATTTCTTGATATCTTTCACTATACCTTTGATTAATAAGTTCTCTAACGCTACTAGGTGATTGATTTGATGAATTATGTATAGTATATAAGCGTTGCAGTCCATTTACCAACCTTATATAAGTATTTTCATTAATAGCGGAAGAAATAGTATCTAAATCATCAATCATAGTATGCATAGTTGATAAAAATTCTTGACTTTGTTCTGTGTTAATGCTATGACCCGTCATATTATGTTAATATAATGATTAATGTTTTCATAAAAAAAAAATAGTTATCAATTTTTTTTTATCATTTATGATTTTTTAAATTTTTAATGAATTAATCTGTTGTAGATGCATCTTTTGATATTTGAGAGAATATTTATAAAACTATTCTGCTGTCGATTGCTCGACCGGTCTAGTCCAAAATCCACCACTTGCTTGAGGTGTAATAACAATTTCTTCATCTATTAATAGTAAATCAATAGGTATTAATTTATCTCCCTTAACTTTTGCTAGTGTCGATGAACTCTCAATCAATTTTGTATATATATTATAACTTTTTTCTAAATAATCTTTACTGGGTATGGGCCGATTAGGTTTATCCAAACTTAAAGTCTTAAATATATCGATTGAAAGAAGGTAATAATCTCTCTGACTGATCAGATCATTTTCTAATCTTTTTTGTATCCCCAAATATAACTCAATACTACCTATTATACCACAAGTTAAAGCTATTAATGAATTTGTTAAACTAATTGTTCCTTGATATATATATGGTTGAAGACCTACAGCAAATATGCTATTTATACCATTTAATATAATCACAGGCATTCTGTAATATTTGAGTGATGATTGTAATTCAAAATAGCGTTGTTTATGTAAATTGCTCAAAATAACACAATTGATCCTAATATTATTTAATACCTTATCAATATCATCGCTCCAATCTGTCATTTCTATAATATGTAAATATAATATATTAAAAATAACTATTATTTATAAAAATATATTTTGTTAATTAAAATTGAAATATGTTATAAATTGTTATTATTTATAACATAATATAATAAACGCATAATAATGAGTATTACATTGATTTATGGACCAATGTTTTCTGGTAAAACTACAAAATTAATAGAGCTTTATAAAGAAACAATGACCAATAATAAAAATTGTATTGCTATTAATTATGAATTAGACACACGTTATGGTAAAAATAAAATTATTTCACACGATGGATTAGCAATTGATTGTTATAGCATTACAGATCTAGATGATTTTATTACTAACAGTGAAACAAAAGAACTAATTACAAACGCAGACTATATTTTTATAAATGAAGCCCAGTTTTTTGAAACAATATATACAAGTGTATTATATTTAAGCGAAACATTAAAAAAGAATGTTATATTATGCGGACTAGATTTAGATTACAAACGCGAGAGATTTGGAACAATGATGGAACTATTACCCAAATCAAACACTATATTTAAAATGACTGGTAAATGTGTAAAATGTGATGGTGCGTCTTGCTATAGTCATCGTATTGTTAATTGTTATTTTCAAATTTTAATAGGAACTAGTGAATATATTCCATTATGTGAAACTTGCTATATTAGAGAAAATAAACTTCAATTAGTGAATTAAAACTTTATATGATCATAACTTCAAACTTTATATGGACTCCTAACTTCATAATTATTCATTTCATTACGAATTTGATTAATTTCTAACGATAAAGAAACATTAAAATTGTGAAAATCAACCAACATACCATTATGATATCTAAACTTTAGTTTAAATTTAGATATTTTATCAATTGGTGGTTGATAATAACTAATATTTTCAAAATATCCGTCATTTACTAAACCTTTATTATCTTGAAATGGATAAATAGGGATTTTAGCAAATGCCGAATTTACTATGCCTGAATTAGTATTATTATAATTATAATATAAGAAAGGTTTGATTTCATCACACTTATTGTATTTTTCTAATTCAATATATATATATTTGTTATCTTCTAAATCGCTTGGATTAGGAGCAATTAATTCTTGATGAGTATGACCACCTGTTTGAGGAATACTAGAAGAAGTATATTTTATTTTATCAAAGCCTAAAATATAACCTAAACCCCAATTACTATGTTGAGCATATACATCTGTTTTATAGTTATCTTTAGCACAATCAAAGTTAATAGGTAAATCAAATCTTAAATCAAATGCTGGTCCGTTATTTTGAGTAAATAAAAAAGTATATTTGCGATTAATTGGGTTATAAGATACATCAAAATGTGTATCTATTGCTTTAAATTTTGTTCGTAAAGCATCTTTTAATTGTATGTAATTATAATAACCATCATCTAAAGTAATAATATTTAATGAGTTATCATGATTAACAATCATTTTATTTGTTCGCAATTGCTCGCTTATATTATAAAAAAAATTAGGCAACATAATGCTTGACAATCGCAAAGATTCAACATTATTATAGTTTTGAGGACAATTTATTTCAAACTCAGAAGCACTTGGCCAACGTTCAATATCCCGATCATTGCTATCAATAAATAATACTTTTCTATCTAATACAAAATTATGACTCGTCTTTATTAAGGGATGATGATGATTCATTGTATATATTTTATAGTTATATTTATTAAATATATACTCATTAATTATTAAATTATTAAATTATTAAATTATTAAATTATTAAATTATTAAATTATTAAATTATTAAATTATTAAATTATTAAGTAATAATATTAATATATATTAATTACATATGGGATCAAAAGTAATAGCAACATCACAAGAAAAAGGTGCTGGTTTGTTAATGGGAAAAAAAGCTGTTGGATTATCGTTTAATAACAACTTAGAGCTAATGTGTATAATAGCTTTAGCCTTTGCTGGAATTATTATAAAGTTATCTTTTTCTGAAAAGCCTTCTGATTCAGGTGTATCGGGTCCTGCTACATGTTCTATATGGGGTTATGGTTTAACAGCAATAGCTTTAAGTATTCTTGTATTTATGGGAATAAATTTTACATCAAGTACTAGTAGTAAAATGGCTATGTTAAAAAACATATTTCCTATTGCTTTAACTTTGTTTATAGTTTTGTATTCAATATTTTTGAATTTTTCATATTTTACTAGAATAAATAAGAATGCTGTTTCACCCGATTATCGCACATATTCATATATGTCAGTAACTTTTATAATACTTCAAGTAATTGGTATTAGTGCATATTTATATTATCTAGCAAATACACCAAATGAAAACCCTAAGCGGGTATTCTTAAGCAAAGCGGGCGTAAGTATATTAGGTATTATAAATTTAGTATTTGTAATAATGATTCATATTACTTTAGATGCTTTTACAACAGATGAATCAGGTTCATAAATAAGTTAAATAAGTTAAATAAATTTAATACATTTATTAATAATTATAATTTTAAATGTTAATCCTATATTTTCTTTTGATTCCCATATGCCGGATATTTTTAATACAAATTTATTAGTTTTTCCATCTAAAGTATTAACATATTTATAGTTATTAAATTTATCAACGTCATCACATAATGAATATTTAAAATATTGGTTTTCATATAATTCTCTAAATTTATATAGTTTTGTTTTTTGACTATTAATTAAATTTAATATATATTCTTCTAATTGATTGAGTTTATTAAAAACGCTATCATTAATTGTATTTTTATTAAATAACGCTTTATCATTCTCAAGTATTACATTATTTAATTCAAATAATAGAAATATACTAGTCAATACTACTATAGGTGTCGAATATAACAATTTATAAAAGTAATTGTATTGTAAAACACTATTTTTTATTGGTTCATTAATTATTATGGCATCATAATCAATAGTTTTTAAACTTTCACAAATCATATTATATCTCTATTATAAGTATTAATAATAGTTTTAAATATTAATAATATTTCATTTAAAATGTATATAAATTTATATTTATATACATAACAAAAATAATGAATTTAAAAAAAAATTATATTGAAATTATAAATGAAAACAGCAACTATACTTTTAACAAAGAATTATTGCTAATAATGAAAAATATTACAAATAATAAGGATAAAGACAAGGATAATACAACTAATAACTTTGACAATTATATTTTTTACGGACCTTCTTGCTCTTATAAATACAAAAGCGCACTAAAACTCTTACAATGTTTTAGTCCTAGTAATCTAAAATATGAAAAAAAATTACATATTAATTTAGTAAAAACAGATTTTTATATAAAAATTAGTGATATACATTATGAAATAGATGTAGAAAATTTCATATATAATAGTAAATCTTCTTGGAATGATATATACACAATTATATATAATTCTATTGCTTCATCGGCAAACAAAAAAGGATATATTGTTTTTCGTAATTTTGACAAAATTAATTATGATTTGTTAGATTTATTGTATAATTATATGCAAAAAGAGTTGTTTTCATCATTAACTATAAAATACATTATAATAACAGAAAGTATAAGTTTTATACCATATAAAATAATAAACTTGTGTAAAGTGTTATATTTTTCAAAATTAAACAAAAAGACAATTTATGGCCTATGTAATAAAAATAACAAACAATTTTTTAAATATTTAAATGCTACTAATACTAATAGTAGCAGTAATAGTAATAATGATGACGATTCAATAAAGCAACTTTGTAATAAAATAAACAACCCGAATATTTTCAGTTGTTTAGATATTTCAAATAATCTAAAATTTATTGAGCACCATAAATCAATATGCGATACATATATAGAACTTATAACCAACTCTAATTATAACATTAAAAATATACGTACTTTGTTATATGATATATTGATATATCATTTAAATTGTCATGAGTGCTTTTATTATATAATAAAGACATTAATTCAAAAAGAATTAATACTTAATAATAAGATAAGTGATCTAATTTTTAATAGCATGATTTTTTTTAAAAATTACAACAATAATTATAGACCTATTTTTCATTTAGAAAGTTTTACACTATATTTAATAGGATTAATAAATGAAAACGATGAAAATAAGTGAAGCAATCGCTATTTTAAATATTACAAATTATACCATTTATAATATACAGAATATAAGTTATAATGAATTAAAAAAACATTATCATATACAGTGTTTAATATATCATCCGGATAAAAATATTAATAATGAAGAATCTACATTGATTTTTCAAAATATTAATCATGCTTATAATATTTTAAAAGAAGTAATAATCATTAAAGAAACTAGTGATAATAGCGACACACATACCAATAACTTAAATGAAACAAATGAAACAAATGAAACAAATGAAACAAATGAAACAAATGAAACAAATGAAACAAATGAATATAATTATTATATTTTAAATTTTATTAATTTTATAATTAATAACTATTCAAATAGCACAGAAGATATTAAGCATTATGCTAATAGTCATATTAAAACTGTTTTAGCAAATTTACTAGATAATTTTTCTGTAGTTATTTTGGAAGATTTATATATTTTTTTGTTAAAATATAAGAAAGAATGTGGCTTTGAAAATAGTGCTAATATTATATCAAATAATATTATTACAATTATTAAAACATTATTACAAGATAAATTATCTAAATATAATATTTATATTTTAACACCTAATATTGTTAATTTATTAAATAGTGATATTTATAAATTAGAAGTAAACAACGATATTATTTATATTCCTTTATGGCATAATGAATTGAATTTTGAAAATAATATTATAAAAATTGATCCATTATTAGATTCTAATATATCAATAGACATTGATAATAATATTCATTATACTTATAATGATACATTTTATAATGTAATAGATTTATTAAAAACTAATAGTGCTACTATAACTATTGCTATTGAAAATCATAGTTTTAACATACCTATTAGTAAATTAACATTCACTAAATACCAAATTTATAGTATTAAGAATCGAGGATTATCTAAAATAAATACTTATAATATTTTGGATAATAGTTGTAAAAGTGATATTATTTTTCATATTTATTTATCATAATTTTTATATAAAAAATTATATAAAAAAAATTTATATAATTTTTTGTTTTACACTAATATGCTTTTTTTTGTTTTAAATTGTTTTAAATTGTTTTAAATTGTTTTTAAAATTCACTTATTCGTCTGACTTCTTCTTCACAATGCGTTTCTTTTTTGGAACATCTTCTACTTGAACTTGTTTTGCTTGAACCTCCTCTTCTTCGTCTTTTACTTCTGATGGTTTAACAGTGCTTTGTTCAACTTCGTCATCGCTGTCTGGAACCTCTGTTACATTATTAACACATACATTGACAATTTCATCATCATCTACTGGAACAGTTAATTTTTCTTTGTCTTTCTCTGATAATACAATATGACACTTTCCACTAAGCGTTGTTCGTGGTTTTACTACTGCTTGAAATAATTTCCAAGTTACACCGAATTTTCCATTGGCAACCCAAATACCCCCGCACTGAATAATTGTTGCTACGTTTGTTCCCTTTACAATAAAATCGTTAATTGGAGTATTATCATCATTTGGAAATACACAAACGCTTTCTTCATTATATAATTCGACATTTTTAAAGACATCCTCCCAATATGGAATTTTAACTTTTAATGATGGTGCTCGTGAATGATCAGGTTCTTCTGTTGCTTTGTCTCTTGGATATTTTAACATAGGTGTCCATAATGCTTCAACCGCTTCAGCAACCATTTTTGGTTTGTTTAACCATTCTTTACAATTAATAATAGCGTCATCTTTAATGCGCTTTTCCATTTCTTGCATATTCTTAAGAAATGCGGCACATTCTTGATTATCGTATTCTTGATTTGGAAATTGAAGTGCCATATCAAATGTCTTTTTTCCTGTTTTGTCATCTGTGTATTCATTTACACCCCAAGTAAGCATAAGAGGTGTGCTAATATATAACGATTTCATATTATTCTTGTTAAGAATACCCACTTGCTTACCGTTATTGGCATTTACTTTAGTCTTAGTATACACATAATCAGTAGAAGCATTGAACGAAGCACCAGATACAATTGTCGCCATATTGTTTTATACAATGTTAATAATTATATAATTATTTTTTTAAATCAATTTTTTATTTTATTTATTTTTTATTTATTTTTTATTTATTTTTTATTTATTTTTATTTTATTTTTATTGTTTATTGTTTGCTGACAAATAATAAGTCTCAAAAAAAAAATATATAAATCCTTTAAAATATCTTACATAAAATTTTTTAATATAATAATGGCGCTATTAACATTGTGCTGTAATATGATGTAGGAACAGCAACTAGAAACCAAATTATTGGTACCAATTTAGGGAGCAACATATACTCTAATGCGCATTTGATAGTAATAAACATATTGAAAATTGAAACAATCATCATCAGTAAAATAATAGCATTTAGTGCTGGTTTGATCATAATTAATATAACTTGATAACTTGATAACTTGATAACTTGATAACTTGATAACTTAAGTATTATAATAAATATTCGTTTCAATTTTTTTTACTATGACTTTATTTTATATTTACTGCTGTATTAGGCATTAAATATAAAACGAATTTTTACATTTTTACATTTTTACATTTTTACATTTTTACATTTTTACATTTTTACATTTTTACATTTTTACATTTTTACATTTTTTCATTTTTTCATTTTTACATTTTTTCATTTTTACATTTTTTCATTTTTACATTTTTTCATTTTTACATTCAAGCAACTGCTACTGCCGGTTCAACTTTGGCAACTTTGGGGAAATGAGGTCCCATATATTTTTGAAGATTGAAATATGTTAGATCTACTGAGTCTTCAATTTTTAATAATTGAGTTAATTGCTTGTCTGGGTTAATCTTGCGACCATTGCTTTTATCCTGGAGATTATTGGCACGAATATATTTATTGATTTCGCGTGTTACATCAGTGCGTGCCATTTCTGTTCCACAAGGTTTGTCTAAAAACTTAGCAAGTTCATCGCTAATTAACGAGGGTTTAACAAAACCGCTGGGAGCACGGTTGCCCTTGCGCCGTTTTTTGTTGCTTAGTTTTTCCGCAACTTTTAACTGCTTTACAGTAATTTTTTCTAAACCACGTAATTCAGTTTTTAACGCGTTGAAACTAGTTAACATTGTTTGAAATTTAGTAATGAATTCAGAAAATCCGTTTGTAATAGAGTAATCTGACGCATCGCTAGCAACAACTACATTTTCCATCTCAGAAACTACAACAGGGACATCTGTTTGAACAACCTCTGGAACTTTAGATTTGGTGGACTTTGTTGCTCTTGGTTTTGTTTCGGTCTTTACTTCAGCAACTGGATCGCTTACTTGTTTTGAAGATTTAGATTTCTTTGTTGGTTCGGAAGGAACTTCAACCGGGACAACTTCAACAGGGACAACTTCGCTGGGGGTAGTTTGTTCAGATTTTTTCTTGTGTGGAGGCATTTTTATACTCTATAATAAAAAATTTCTTTTAAGTTGTTTTATTAATAAATATATATTAATAAAAAATATATTATTTTAAAATGCTAAAATGGGTTAAATTTGAACGAGTTTTTTAAAAATTATAGTTTTAAAATTAAAATTATAGTTTTAAAATTAAAATTATAATTTTTATATATTGTAGTTAAAAAATATTTAATTACTAACTGCTTGATATAACCAAGGTAAAGTGTTTGCAGCCTCGCTAGATACCATTGTTAAAGCACATAAAACATAATAACTTCCTAAAACGCAAGAATTTTCATTGATTCCTTTATTTATCATTAGATCAATAATGACAATACTATATTTTCTAATTTGTGTAAAATTATATTGTGGCAAATTATTTACATTTAGATGTTCATCATAAAATGGATTTCCACGCGGAGGGACAATCTCTCTTTTAGTTTCTTGACTTAAGTTTGCTCTATAATTCCATATATCTACTAATTCTCTTATAAATCTTATTAATCCATATTTATCTAAATCCAAAAACCACTTAATATTTGTATAATTTCCTAAACTGTCTATTCTTTGAAACAATGTTAAAATTTTCATTTCGACTTGCTTATTTAATGAGAGATGTGCTAAGTCATCATAATTTAAGTCAATATGTATTTTTAACAAATTACTTAATCTAATATATTCTAATAGTTGCTTTAAAACATTATATGAAAAAAATATATTAGTAAATGGATTCTGAACATTTAATGAAGTATTGCTATTATTTAACTCGTTATTTGTTCTAAGTTTATTATTTTTTGTAACTTTAACAAACAAATTATAGAGAGATAACACATCAAAACCGTATATGTGATCACTTGTATCTTTAAAACTAATAAATTGAGTATATGGAATAGCGTTCAAACTGTCTAATGAGCAAAAATCGACATCATTGGCACATAATGCCTTATTATGAAACCCAGGACCATGTATTTTAATATATTTTTTTATCAAATAACAACGCACTATTTTTTGAATATTAATTATATTACAACTAAAATATAAATAATTATGTAGGCATTTTTTTAAATATTCTTTATTTCCGCTTGTTTTTAAGTTGTAATATTTCGCGATTAATTTTAATTGTGAAACACTATACTTTATTGTTAATAAATGATTATAGTCCTTATAATTGGGTATATTGAAATCTTCCGCTTCTATTTTTATATATGCTTTTTTACTTTTAATTGGTAAATTAAGATAATATTCCAATATGTTGTTTTTGACGGATTCATCATTGCGTTTTTTCTTTTTCTTTTTATATATGTTGCTATCATTATTTATAGTGTCCTCTTTTATAATATTAACTTCATCCATATATTACTATTATTAGTTTATTTTTTATTTTTATTTCTATATTTTTATTATATAGTATAATCATAAATCATCATTCTTAAATTAGATAACATATAATTTTCCATATTTATTGTATCATTTGTATTGCTTTTATGTTTTAACAATTTACGCGTTTTACTTTTTAGATTTTTGTTTTGTTTTTTGTTTTGTTTGTATGTTTTAATATTAGCATAGTTGTTGTAATGTTTTCTATGTTCCATTTCAACAATATTCATAATTTTAATAAATAATGGATCAATTGTATAGTCATAAACATTAGCAAATAATTTATTTATACTAATACTATCAGACTTCAATTTAATATTTATGAATGAGTTAAATTCAATGGTGTTCATATTTGAAATATTATTTAAATCAAATAACTGAGAATTTAACATATGCTCATGGTTTATCAACATCATAGTTTTGACTATAAAATAAGAAAAAATATGACTAGCTTCTCTATATTTTGAGTTTGAGTTTGAGTTTTTGGTAAAACTACTATATGTTAAATCATTATAATGAAGAATCTTACTTATTTGATATAAGGCGTGTGCTAATTCTAGTTTGTATAATCTCTCAAAATTATAAATAAAATTTGCCAAATTTTTAGAACACTGATAACTATTTACACATAAATATAGTAGTGCTGTCCAAAATTCTGTCATTGCTTCATTTATACCAACATTTGTTGTATGTATATTAGAAAAAGCAAATAACTTTATAAATTTATTATAATTTTTGTTTTTACTAAAATCTTCTTGAAGTGCTGTATCTATTCCGTAGGCGTGTAATGCCTCATGAACAAATACTTTGAAAAATTCTTGCTTTCTATAAATAAATATTAAACCACTAGTTACACAAGTATAATTGAAACCACTATTTACATTATTAACACCTAATATTTCTTTTGCTTCAGTTTTTGTTTCAGTTTCAGTTTTACTAATATTCATTTTTTTTAAAAAAGGTGTTAGAAAAAAAGTAATATTAAGTCCGGCTTTTGAACATTCATTTGTTTCATTATTTGAATTTTTAGATATTTTTATTAATATTTGTAAAAAAACCAACATATTTTTTACAATGTTATCTAAATTAGTTATATTAATTTTATCATAAGTTATAAAATTAAAAACAAATTTCTTATTATTAATTGTATTTTCATAACTGATTATTTTACAGTTATTTATATTATTGCTAATATAAGTTGTTATATTGGGATCTACATATTTACTAGTACTTAAATGATCTTTTATTATTGCTTTTATTTTTTCGCTTACATTAGTATTTAAAGATCTTGAGTTAGAGACATTTAATGTATTTATTATCTTATTAAATTCGCTAAATTGTAAATATATATATGCTAGAAAATTACGCATTATACTATTTTCTTTAATGCCAAATTGTGATAATGCTGATTCTTTTTCCAATTTTTTTAATAATGGTTTATAAATAATAAGCATTTTTTTGGAATGCTTACTGACTATTAATGTGTTTTTTTTTGTTTGATGAATAGTCATTTTTAATGATTTGGTTTTATTATAACTTTTACTCATATTATAACTTTTACTTATATTATAACTTTTACTCATATTATAAATATATAATATTATGTTGCTAATAATATATATTTAATTCTAATTTTGTAATTTATTCTTGTGGTTTAAAAATTAATAGTAATTTTACCATCAGTTAGTTTAACATAGGTGTCTTCAGATCCTTCTTCTCTAATTTGTTTTGTTATTGCATTCAAAGTTTCTACAATTTTGGCATTTGTTAAAAGGGGGGACTTTTTAAAACTGTCTATTAAAATACGTGCGACTTCTTCTGCTTTTTCATCTGCTTTTCCATTATCTTCTCCATCATCTTCTCCTGCTTTTGCTTTTGCTTTTGCTTCTCCATCCTCTTCTTCATCTTTTTTATCATCTTCTCCTGCTTTTGCTTTTGCTTTTGCTTCTCCATCATCTTCTTCTGCTTTTGCTGCTTTTCCATCTGCTTTTGCTGCTTTTCCATCTGCTTTTCCATCATCATCTTCGTCTATTACTGGTAGTTTAACTTTTTCTTGTTTTTTTATTTCTTCTGCTATTTGTTTTTTAATAATCTTATCATGTGTAGTTTTATATAGTTGTTGTAGTGCTTGTTGATGTTGTGTAGGAGATATTTCTAAGAACCTGCCAATTTTTAGAATTATTCCTTTTGCTTCACTTTCAGGTGTAAGACCTTCTGTAGCAGATGAGTATTTTCTTAAAACTAGTGCTCTATATAAGTCATCTTTATATTTTTTTTGTTCGGATTCTGATTTTTTTTTTAGTTCTATAGGTATATTAGATTTAACCATATCCCATATATAATTATAATTAACTATACTTGTAAGAACATTTGGAGTATTAATCTCGTCTTTGGGCAAGTATGGTGTTGTAATAATACCAAATATACCTTCTTTGTGTTTCTTCATAACTTGTGCCATTCCACCTCCTTCTATCGGTTCTCCTGTTTTACCTCTCCAATTATCCGCGTTGGCTCCCCATACCAAATAATACATTCCACTTGCGTTAGTTATATCTTTGACATCAAACCTTTTATATGACACGCGCTCCTCGAATATTCTACGCAATTTCTCAAATTCAGTTTGTAAAGTATCAATAAATAAAGTATGTGCCGCGCTCACCTCTGTTGGTCCATATTTTGAGTCCATATTTTTATGCCACTGCCCCATTGCTAATCCTGTTCCGAGAAGTTGTGTGTTATTTTCAGCGTCACCTCCAATAGCGACATGGAAAAAATCATCATCTAAAAGTTTTGCACGTAGTTCTGCTATTCGAGACATAGCATGGTCTATAAATGGTTGAGCAATAGATTGCGGTGTTGGTTTTAATTCTGGTTCTGGTTTTAATGCTGGTTCTGGTTTTAATGCTGCTGCTGGTTTTGCGGCTGGTTCTGCTCCTGGTTCTGCTCCTGGTTTTGCGGCTGGTTCTGAAAGGGCTTTATATAAAAATACATAAGCTCTTGTATTAATCTGATTGATATACTCGTCTGTGATGTTTTCGATTGTAGAATCACTTATTCGTCTTCTTGGTTCCCCGCTGTTATCATAAGTATAAAACACATAATGTCCATAAGAATACGGCTTACCATCTTTCTCTCCTTGCTCTCCTGAATGTATTATACATCCTTGTAATGTGTATATTTTTTCACTAATAGTTAATGTTTTATCTGGTATTATTGCTGTTTCTATTATAGGATCAATCGACCTCGCGGCGCGTGGCACTGTAATTATTACAGTATTTGATTCTTCAAATAACGCAGGTGTATATTTTGTATGACTAGGATATTTCTTATTATCATCACATATCCCATATGTATCATCGTGCGCATCTGCTACTTCTTCTTGTGATGCTTCTATAAGATCTGATAACTTCATATTGTCTGTTTCTATTTGACGCATATTAACTATCCAATTAGGACTATATGATTTTATCCAAGCAACCTCCCTTTTTTCTCCGCCTTCACCACAAGATTTAATTGTATTATTTACAAATGTATATTCTTTATAAATTTGGTAAATCATTTTATTCATAAAATACTCTAGTGCTTTTAAAAAATCTAGAATAACATCCACAGCATCGTCTTGTAGATCAACTCCTCGATCTTCAGCAATGTTTTGTAAAAAAACACCAATACAGTCTAGAACAGTCTCGCCGTTTGGTATTTTTATTGTTGTCATATTTATTGGATTCTCGGTTTTTTTGTTTTTATCAATTGCTCTAAATAATGTCATTAATGCTTCTAACAAGTTTTTATATATTGGTGTTTTTTCTGCTATTGTAACCTGATATTCATCTGTGTTATCTAATACAATTGAATGTTGAATACTTTCTGTAAAATCTTTAATGCCAGAATTTTCTCTATAAAAAGCCGAATTTTTAGTAAAAGGTTGTAAGGATTTAATATAGCCACTAGTTGTTTTCAGAAAAAAATTACGCACACCATCAATACGCCATAACAATTGAATAGCAGAATTTATATAGCATATAGCGCTCGGATTCACCGAACAAAATTCTTGAATTCTTGGACCCTCGTTATCCATATGATATATTATATATGTTTATAATTATTTAAACTAAATTTTTCTTTATAGTAATTATTTTTATGAATCAATAGAAATTGAATCAGTGCCTATAATAATCTTGTAAGTTCGTAATTGTGTATTTAATGTAGTGAAATCATTATTGGCTTTTTCAATGATATTATCTATTTTTGATAATTTTTTCTCGATTTCTTTACTACAAAAGAATGGTATGTTATTGAAACTAGCTAACAAGTTTGTTAGTGTTTTTAAAGAAATAGGAACTTCTGGTGGTTCTGGTGTTGGTGTTGGTGTTGGTACTGGTGCTGGTGCTGGTGCTGGTGCTGGTGCTGGTGCTGGTGCTGGTGTAGGAGGCACAAAATTGCCACTAGGCTCAATACGCACGATATTGCCGCTAGGCTCAATACGCACGATATTGCCACTAGGCTCAAAGGCAAAAGGCATAGGCCGAGCAACAGCAAAAGGCATAGGCCGAGCAACAGCAAAAGGCATAGGGGGAGCAACGGCAATGGGCTCACCAATAGGAATAGGAGGCGGTGGTGGCGGTCTGTTATTACGAGTTAATATTATTAAAAATAAC
>Ga0207938_1000023_pt1 | contig 22628 bp, 25 predicted proteins | sample LakMenEpi15Mar12_FD_150671 | JGI IMG/M metagenome (GOLD analysis project Ga0207938, IMG submission 150671) | Freshwater microbial communities from Lake Mendota, WI - 05MAR2012 deep hole epilimnion (SPAdes) | ecosystem: Environmental > Aquatic > Freshwater > Lake > Epilimnion/Euphotic zone ...
TTGTCTTGCATAGGAACTTATTCTTGTTGTATTCAATGCTTTTTTAGCAGACAGAATCTCCTATGCATATTTTTTCATCATAATTTTTAGTTAATTCCCTCTGCTATTTTGTTTTTGCAAAAGGCTCTACTGTCTCATTTAAAAGAGCCATATGGCGCCATAGCTTCCGCATTAGTTACTGGAGATCGTAGCTATATTCCTCATAAATTGCGTCAAGCATTTGCAGATGCTGGTCTTGCCCATGTTTTAGCAATTTCTGGCTTGCATTTAAGCTTAGTTGCAGGCCTTGTGTTTTTACTATTACGTCGACTAATGTGTTTGTGGCCTGCTTTTTCCATGGCATTTTCGATAAAAAAAGTTGCTGCTTGTTTGGCAGTTATTGCCAGCATGTTTTACATGGCCGTTGCTAATTTTGGTATTCCAGTACAGCGATCGTTTATTATGATAACTCTTGCGATGCTAGCTGTGTGCCTTGATCGCACAGCTTTTTCCATGCGCAGTCTTGCATTAGCCGCCGTTGTCGTACTGCTGTTTTCTCCGGAAAGCTTATTGTCTGCAAGTTTTCAACTGTCATTTGCAGCGGTGCTTGGGCTGTTAGCATTTTACGAATCAGCTTGGTCAACTTTGCAAGAAAAAGTCTTTCAAAGCTCAAGCAATTTTTTGGGGCTAAAGAAAATTTTGTGGGGAATTTTTGGAATTTTCATGACTACACTCATTGCTTCTCTCGCCACAACACCATTTAGCATGGCATTTTTTCAACGGTTTACCGCCCAAGCGATTTTGGGAAATTTGCTGGCCATTCCCTTGGTAGGATTTTTTGTTATGCCCTTAGGGCTTTTTAGCGTATTCTCGCTATCTTTTGGAGGCAGTGATATTCTTTTTTGGTTATGGGAAAAAAGTTTAACGTTCCTGTGTTTAATTGCTAAAGAAACTGCTCTGCTCCCTGGTGCTGCCATACAGGTTAAAGCTGTTCCAGCTTATGCCTTGATCACATTTAGCTTTGGCATGTTGTGGCTATGTTTATGGAAAAAATCATGGCGTTGGTTTGGTGTTATTCCCATATTTCTAGGAATTATATTATGGCAAACCTTTGAGCTTCCGATTGCTTATGTCAGCCAGCAAAATGATGTGATGGCCTACCAACAAGGTGACGTCGTGTACATTTCTGATACTAAAAGAAATGCTTTCACAGTTGATGTTTGGGCACAAGAGTGGGGAATTAGTCAGCGGCAAGCTTGGGAACAAGAATATCATCATTTCCAAACACCGAACTTAGTGTTAATTACCTCACCTAAAGACGGCATAGAATATTTACACGAAATTATTGATGAAGGCGCTCAGATTGATGCTGTTATTACCTTTGGGTATGAGAGCACTTTAAAAAAGCATGGATTTCGTTTTGCAAAAGTAATTGATAGAAATATTATTCAATATGAAGGGGGAGTAGTCGTGTATAAAAACCCCTTGCGGTTTTGCTTTTTGAAAACCTACTTTGGCACAAGACCATGGTGTGTTTCTTTTTATGAAAAGAAGTAGCGCTAAAAATCTAATTCAGCATAGTGCGAAGCCGGTGCAATAGCCGGAACTCGATCTGTAAAAAACCCACGGTAACTTGGTCGTGACTTAATACGCATAAACCAATTTTTAACCGATTCAAATTTTTCCCAGTTAATATCGCCAAAGTAATCAACCACCGAAATGTGCGCAGCTGCAGTAACATCAGCCAGAGTAAAATGATCGCCAGCAAGCCAGTTTCGCCTATCCACAAGCCAAGCTAAATACTCCAGATGGTTTGTCATAATAGTTTTTGTATGACGAATAAGATTTGAATCTGGCCCAACGCTAGACTGCCCCATGCTTTTTGCAGCCATGCGCTTAATAACTTTTTCCCACAAAATGACGAGACTTACCTCTTGAGCAAATCGTGTGTCAAACCAAGCCATCAATCTACGGGTTTCTGCCCTTGCCAAAAGTTCTTCCGGATATAGTTTGCGGTCTGGATATGCTTCTTCTAAATATTCAACAATCGCTGTGCTGTCGGTTAAAATTGAGCCATTTAAATCAACTAATACAGGAACATGTCCCAAAGGATTCAGATTTGTCAGCTCTGGTTTTTTTTCCCAAAAGTTTTCAATTTCTTGAGAAAAATCCAATTTCTTCTCGGCAAGACACAAACGCACCTTACGAGAATATGGACATAATGGATAATAATGAAGTACACGCATTCTAAGGTTTTAGCTTAAAGCATCAACAATTGTAAAGCGTGTTGTTATTTTTTCTCTTTTTTCGCTTCGCATATCTTTTCCATTTTCGTAATACTTCAACCTAATTTTAAAAATCATTCAATCCACATTCAAATTTTCTTTGACGATTTTCAAAAAACGAGTATTATCACCTAGCGCCCCTGTGGTGGAACTGGTAGACGCGGCAGACTCAAAATCTGTTGTCCTAGGACGTGGGAGTTCGAGTCTCCCCGGGGGCACCACCTTTTTAGGGCTTTATTAATTTTATTACGTTATCATTGTTTGAGTAAGTTTGTTTGAGGATATATGCGCCGCAAGACTAATCGTATATTTCGGTATTTTTTTCCGACAGCTATAGTATCTACGGTTTTAGCCTTTCTGACTGATGGCACATCAGAGAATGCCACACAAGAAACTGTCTCTAAAAAAGAATTTTCTGTTGCTACTACAGATAAAACCCAAGCAAAAATGCTTAAAATGGTGTCGCACAATCCTCAAACACAAGCTCGCCTTCTTGTTAATGCTAATGAAGCCACGCAATATGACGACAGAATTTCATTGAGTAATCCTGTTGGCACTTTTGAAAAACCAGATGGGCCGGCATCATTAAAAGCAACTCAAGCTGCATATTATGAATCGAATCGCGAAGTGCACTTTTTGAAAAAAGTTAGCTTTGATCACCATTCAGGACTCACCGCTACAACCGAACATGCTGTGCTTAATACGAAAACGCACGATATCAGTGGCAATAATGGTGTAGAAGCCTGCCACCAAGAAAACAAAATCACAGCAAAATCTTATGAAATTCAGACAGGCAAAAATGTTATGTCTTTCAGTGGAAATGTCTGTTTAAGCGTCTCTAGAAAAAATTCTTAAACAATAATTGCATTCTTTCACCACAATCCTTTTGGCATATTAACACAACATCAGCTATGGTGACGTGTAACAAATAATAATGAAAACCATCATCCATGGAAAAATGCGGCTTTATTGCTATTCTAGGCGCCCCTAATGCAGGCAAATCTACTCTTGTAAATCAATTAGTTGGGCAAAAAGTCTCAATTGTTTCATCAAAAGTCCAAACGACACGAAGTAGAATTATGGGTATTGCTCTTAAAGACAAATGCCAGCTCATATTAGTTGATACACCCGGTATTTTTGAAGCTAAAAAAAAGCTTGATATAGCTATGGTTAAAGAAGCTTTTGACGCCAGTGCTGATTCTGATGCAAATATTTTAGTTATTGATGTTACAAAGCCCAACATGCCATTAGCTCAACAACTATGCCAACAACACAAAAAAGGCCTGATCGTTTGCCTTAATAAAATTGATTTAATTGATAAAGATAAGCTTTTAAAAATGGCAAACTCGGTTAATTCTTTTGAAAACGTCAAATGCATATTTATGATCAGCGCCCTCCACAGCGATGGAGTTGATGACTTAGCTAAGCATTTGTGCGGCATTATGCCAGATGGTCCATGGCTATATCCTGAAGATCAAATAACAAATATTCCTGTGCGCTCCTGGGCAGCTGAAGTAACGCGTGAGCAAGTTTTTCTGCAGTTACACCAAGAAGTTCCTTATAACATATTTGTGGAGTCCGAAAGCTGGGAAGAATTTGATAATGGTTCGGTAAAAATTAGCCAAGCTATTGTTGTTTCCAGGGATAATCACAAAGGAATTGTGCTGGGAAAAGGTGGTCAGACTTTGAAAAATATTGGACAAGCAGCTAGAACTGAGCTTGAAACTCAACTTGAACGCCGCCTGCATTTAAAGCTGTTTGTAAAAGTTGAAGAAGATTGGCAAGAACGGTCGTGGGCGCTGAGAGCTTTTGGCATAGGGGTTTAGCGCTAAGAAATCACCTATTATTAGGAGGGCAAACGCTGATAATCTCCTCTTGTGCAACAGCAGATTATAGATAAGTCAATTGCTGATACAATTATTCCCATCAGGAACATGAACTTTCCGTGAAAATATTCGCTACACCCATTGCCTATGCACTCATATATTTCACAAGGATGCGTGTGAGAAAAAACCTTGCCCCTCTTATTAAAAATATCATCAGAGTGAGAGTCATCAGTGCAATTTCCTGAGCGCCATTCCCAATTAATCGTATGATCGGAAAACGCATTGCAAACCAAAAAACCACCTATGGCTATACCAGATAACGCAACCAGCTGCACGTAAAGGTGAGGGTTATTCCTTGGTGAGAATCTCTCGTCACAAAAGTTACAAAAAGTCTTTAATGGGGAATGAAGACGATCTGGGCCACCTTCTTCAAAAGTATCTATTTGCATGGCATGACAAGCCATAATTACGGCTATAAAAGCTACAAATTTTATAATCGATAATCTCATTACTTTTTACCTTTCAGACTAATGGTTCACGCTTTCAGTCTGAAGCTAAATAATATAGGATGAAATATTAAAAGGGCACAACACAACCTTCAGATCTTTACATAAGCTTTGTGAGCAAATGAAAATTTCACCTTCAAGAATTATGATTTTTGGGCGTCCTGGTAGTGGAAAATCTACATTTGCACACGACTTACACAAAATAACCGGCCTGCCCTTACATCACTTGGATAAACATTTCTTCACCAGAAATTGGGTAGAGCGAGACAAACAGGAGTTTTTAGATATTCAGCAATCTATTGTTGACACAGATTCCTGGATTATTGATGGAAATAGCATCAAATCATTAGAAATGCGCTATGCAAAAGCAGATTTAGTTTTGTGCCTTAATTTTCCAAGATGGATTTGCCTATATCGTGTTCTCAAAAGGATTCTTTTTCCTAACACAAAAATTAACGATAGGGCTGAAGGATGCAAAGATAGCTTAAGCTGGAAATTACTTGAGTACATGTGGACTTTTGATCAACGTGTTGAAAAACCTATAGCATATTTACGTAAAAAATACCCAAACATTAAATTCGAGAAGATAACCAATGACCGAACTTTACGGAAAGTTAAGCTAGCTTTTGTGAATGGTGAATTTTCCAGATGATTATCAAGAAGAAAACTATGAGTAAAAAAATAATTATTCGCATCGCTACAATAAGTGATGTGCGCGGTCTTTTACCATTAATGGAACAATTAGGTTACCCGCAAAACGCACAAGATTTTGAAAAACGTCTTGAAATATTTATGAGTAAGGAAGGCTATGGTGTTGCCGTTGCTGAAAAAAGCAAGACAATAATAGGCTTGGTTGCATGGTCAAAATCAATGATTTTTGTATCTACCTCAACAAGAATTCATATTGAAGGTCTAATTGTGTGCAAGCAATATCGCAGTCAAGGCGTTGGAAAAGCATTGTTAAATTTTGTAGAAAATATTGCAAAGAGAGAGAGCCCTAGCATTATTGACCTGACAACAGGACTTCGACGTGAAAAAAACGGATCACATGAATTCTATAAAGCACTAGGCTATAAGAACGATGGACCTATGGCTAAGTTATATTTAAGGAAAGAAGTATGATTTATTTTCTTGATTTTCCATTACTTCCAACTCATACAATTTGGCTTCTTTAAGGAATGCATAAAAACCAATCGACATACTATGTATAAACCCCTGTACACCGTTTAGAAAAAAACGTTTTAAAAAATAGGCCCGGAAAAATGCCCAGAAAAAACTAAAAACTAGCTTTGAAATATTAGATTTTTTCTTTCGTGCAAATTTAGTACAAGCAGCAAGAGTTGAGTACTGGTTGTTTTTTTGAACCATTGTTTCGATTGATGAAAGGCCGTGGTGGTAGATCACTCCCCTCACTGAATTGATTTTTCCTTTTATAGAAATGGATTCATGAACTAATACATCTAAATTATACTCACCATGTGTCTTTTTAAAAAAACGAATTTTATCAGCATGCTTAGAAAATGGATGAGCTGTTTTTCCTAGAAATACTTCAGATAATGGGCACGAAATAGCATCACAGTTGCTCAAAGTAATTGCTTTTTTAATATCCTTTTTTAATTCATCAGATAATATTTCATCGGCATCCAGATTGAGCACCCAATTATTCGCACATTTGCTCAAAGCAAATGCTTTTTGTTTGGCGTATCCCAACCAAGGCTGATGATAAATTGTGACGTTTGAAAATTTTTCCGTAATACCAAGAGTTTGGTCAGTGCTGCCACTATCAACCAAAATAACCTCTTTGAATTCTTTTATATTTTCAAGCAACCGTTCTATATGCTGCTCTTCATTGCAACAAATAACATAAACACTTGCATCAATAAAAGTCATAGTTTGTAACGCCCCCGACTAAGGATTAAATAAAATTGAATCATGTTTATGCAACCACTTATACTAAGCCTTGGAAGTGTGTATGGGTTTAAATGATCAAAAGCAGCGATAGCTTTTTTGGTGGTTACAGCAGTTGTAAAACCAGTATTCTTCACCATTTGCACATGCTGTTCGTTATAACGTCCATAAGGATAGGCGAAAGACTCGCACGAAATGCCCGTTAGTTTTTCAACAGCTTCCTTAGATTGAGCAATTTCTTTTTGGGCTGCGTCATTATCTAGCTTAGTTAAATTCACATGGGTCATGGTATGTGCGCCAAATTCAACAAAACCACTGGTTTGCATTTCTTTAATTTGAGAAGAGCTTAATGCCTCAATACCTTGAATATCAGGTGTCAGGTAGATAGTTGAAGGCACTTTATATTTTTTCAAAAGCTCGAATAAATAAGTGTGGTTCCCTACAAACCCATCATCAAAAGTTAAAACAACGTGCTTTGTAATCTGGGTGAAACTTGGCAAATCAGATATTTTTAAAAACGTGTATTGTTTCTGAATCAAATATTGAATTTGTTTTTCTAGCAATTCAGGGGTTATGTTCATGCCACTAGAGACCTGATTTGATGTGTTGTGATACATCAAAATTCGCGGCAACGAACATTTTTTTACTGGACGCCAAAAATTATAATGGGCCAAGAATGCCACAACAACTAAGCTCAAAATAATAGATACAAGAATCATCCTCAGAAATTTTAAGAAAAATTAATGTACTAAAGCTAACAGCTAAGTCTTTTTCATGAAATAGCTATTTTTATTTGAGATAACAAAAGTCGAATTGGACGCTTTCCCAAATTTTTAGTATAAGGAATGTATGAAACTTTTTAACTTAATGGGATATGGACTCTTTATCATTAATAATTATTAGCTGTGGAGCTTTGGCAATTGTATATGCCATATTTGCAGCTAGCAGCGTTTTTGCATGTAGTGCAGGAACTGATCGTATGCAAGAAATTGCTCGTGCAATTCAAGAAGGTGCAAAAGCTTATCTTAACCGCCAATACAGCACTATTGGTGTTGTTGGTGTTGTAATAGCCGTCGCACTTGGTTTCTTTATGTCAAAATTAGTGGCAATCGGCTTTGTAATAGGCGCTTTGCTATCTGGATGCGCAGGCTATGTAGGCATGAATGTGTCAGTGCGCGCTAACGTGCGTACAGCAGAAGCAGCTCGCAAAGGCCTAGCTCCAGCACTTTCTATTGCATTCAAAGCCGGTGCCGTTACTGGTCTTTTGGTAGTGGGTCTTGGACTACTAGGCGTTGCTCTATATTATTTCTATTTAATCCATGCAGAGGTCGAACAGCGTCAGCTGCTAGAAGCCTTAATTGCTTTAGGTTTTGGTGCTTCTCTTATCTCTATTTTTGCTCGTCTTGGTGGCGGTATTTTCACTAAAGGGGCTGACGTAGGGGCTGACCTTGTTGGAAAACTTGAAGCAGGAATTCCAGAAGATGATCCACGTAACCCTGCAGTTATTGCAGATAACGTTGGAGATAACGTTGGTGACTGTGCAGGAATGGCAGCTGATCTCTTTGAGACATATGTAGTAACTATCGTTGCTTCTATGCTTTTGGCAGCCATCTATTTTACAGGTGATCTACAACAAAAATTGATGACTTATCCATTAGCATTAGGTGCTGTATGTATTGTTGGTACAATTGCTGGAACGTTTTTTGTGCGTCTTGGCAAAGACAAGAACATCATGAAAGCCCTGTACAAAGGTTTGCTTGCTGCATCAGTTCTTTCAGCAGGATTAATCTTTTGGGTAACCAATCATATGTTTGGTAGCGTGACAGAAGCTATGGTTATCAATAACCAAAGCTTTAGCGTAACTTCTTTACATATATGCGGACTAACCGGTTTAGTTGTCACAGGATTGTTGGTATGGGTAACTGAATACTACACCTCTACGAGCTACTGCCCTGTACGAAGCATTGCTCAGTCTTCCACGACTGGACATGCGACAAACATTATCCAAGGTTTGGCAGTTTCGTTAGAATCAACTGCACTTCCTGTTGTAATTATTTGCATGGGAATTTTGGTAGCTCACCTTCAAGCAGGAATATTGGGCATTACTGTTGCAGCAACAACGATGTTAGCTTTAGCTGGTATGGTTGTAGCACTTGACGCATACGGACCTGTTACAGATAACGCTGGTGGAATTGCAGAAATGGCTGAATTGCCAAAATCTGTTCGTACAGTAACCGATGCATTAGATGCTGTTGGAAATACAACAAAAGCTGTAACTAAAGGATATGCCATTGGCTCTGCTGGTTTAGCTGCTCTTGTGCTATTTTCTGCGTACACTCAAGATCTGAAACACTATTTCCCCTCTCTTTCGGTGGAATTTAGCTTAGAAGATCCATACGTGCTTATTGGCTTGCTAATTGGAGGTATGTTGCCATTCTTGTTTGCTTCTATGGGTATGAAAGCTGTAGGACGCGCAGGAAGTGCTGTTGTGGTTGAAGTACGTCGTCAGTTCAAGGAAATTCCTGGCATTATGGAGGGCACAGCTCGCCCAGATTACAGTGCAGCTGTTGACATGCTTACAAAATCAGCAATCACAGAAATGATTGTTCCATCCATGCTACCTCTAATAGCTCCTGTTGCAATTTATGTAATAGTGAACTTTGTTGTAGGTCAAGCTGAAGCTTTTGCAGCACTAGGCGCTATGCTAATGGGCACTATCGTTACCGGATTGTTCGTAGCTATCTCTATGACATCAGGTGGTGGAGCTTGGGATAATGCGAAGAAGTATATCGAGGATGGTCATTTTGGTGGTAAAGGGTCTGAGGCACATAAAGCTGCCATTACTGGTGATACAGTAGGTGACCCTTATAAAGATACCGCTGGTCCCGCAATCAACCCAATGATTAAAATTATCAACATTGTGGCATTGCTGCTACTGGCAATTCTTGCTCGCTAATACGCTAGTAGCAATACAAAATAAAAAACCCGCTTTATTGCGGGTTTTTTATTGAGGATAACTCTTGACTATATCCCCAAGCCCATCGATATAATTTTTGAATTTTATCCTGTAACCATGCGTCGCAATTTTTTCAGCGTTCACCTTTTTACAATCTTGATAAAACTCAAAAGCCATAGGTGATAAATTTGCCTGGTCAAGTGAAACTAAGAGTGGATAATTTTTGCCAAGCAAATCACAAGCATATTCCACGATTGCTCTAGAAGGCGCTGGGAAATTATCAGCCAAATTATAAATACCTGTTAGTTTGTTGGAAAAGGCAAGATGACTAAACCCCGCAATATCTTCAACGTGAATACGTGAAAAAACGTGCCCTGGTTTATCAATTCTTTTGGCACTTGCTGTATCCAATTGTTCAAAAACAGAGCGACCAGGTCCATAAATTCCAGCTATTCTTAATACACAAGCCTTAGGTAATGCTATCCATTTTCTCTCAATTTCAAGACGCTGCCGGCTTCTTTCATTGCTTGGGATGCATAAGCTTTCTTCAGTTACCCAATCCCCCTGATGATCACCATACACGCTAGTACTAGAACAATAAGCTGTCCAACAAGTTGGCGAATATTTTTCAAGCACCGGATCAGCTCCATCAATAGGTGGAATCGTTGAAATAATTCCATCAACCTCAGGCAAACAATCATCAAAATGAATTACCGAAACATTTTGATCTTTAACATCTTCGGGGTGACGCGTAACGACTACAACTTTATTTTCTGACAAAAACTCTTTAATCAAAAATTTTGCAACGTAACCGTATCCAAAAATTGCAATTGATCTCATACAACCTAGCCTTTTTAAGGTTCGCACTATAGTATCAAGAAAACATTTTCATAAACAGCGCGATGAATACTTATCAGGATCAAAAAGCAATTCAGCTAACAAAAGAATTACGTGAATATCTTTTGCAAGTTGGGGTTCGTGAACCTGCATGCTTAAAAAAATTACGTGAACAAACAGCCAGCATGCCTGAGAGAAACATGCAAATTTTGCCCGAGCAAGGTCAATTCATAGCAATGCTTGTTAAAATTCTTTGTCCTAAACGTATTTTAGAAATTGGCACATATACTGGGTATAGTGCTTTATGCATGGCATTAGCTCTACCAAGCGTGAGCATTACAGCGCTTGATAAAAATGTTGACTGGACAAAAATTGCACTTAAGCATTGGAAAGAAGCTGAAGTTATTGATCGTATTCAGCTAATCATAGGGCCTGCAATTGAAACACTTAAAACTTTTGAAGATCAATCATTTGATCTTATTTTTATAGATGCAAACAAGAGCCACTACCCTGAGTACTACGAAGAGAGCTTAAGGGTTGTCAGTGCAAATGGAGTAATTCTTATTGATAACGTTTTATGGAATGGTCGCGTTATTGATGCTGCTTATTCAGACTCAGGAACAAAAGCCATTCGAAAATTAAATGACATAATAAAAACCGACAACCGCGTAGACATTTGCATGTTGCCGATTGGTGATGGGCTAACAATAGTCAAGAAGAAATAATGGTAGCGGAGGAGGGACTCGAACCCCCGACACCCGGATTATGATTCCGGTGCTCTAACCAGCTGAGCTACTCCGCCATAAGGCGTAATATAAGATCTTGTGAAAATTTTGTCAAATAGATAAACATTGCCCGAGCCGTTAGTTTTTTGTAGACTACGCCTACGTATCATTTAGAGAGATTTATGTCATTTGAGGTAAAATTAGACCGGTTAGTTACTCATCATCAAGAGTTACAAGACCTGTTGGCGCACCATGACATGAAAGATGCAAAAGAATTTGCCCGTCTTTCTAAGGAATATAGTGATCTTACGGAAATTTCAGAGGTAATTTTAGACCTCAGAAAAACCCAGCGAGAAAAAGCTGATTTAGAAACAATGCTCCATGATTCGTCACTAGATGCTGACATGAAAGCCATGGCACAGCATGATTATGATGCCATCCTGCAAAGCCTTCCTGATTTTGAACAAAAAATTAAAGTTTTATTGTTACCAAAAGATGCTGATGATGAACGTAACGCCATTTTAGAAGTGCGTGCAGGCGCAGGTGGTGATGAAGCAGGTTTATTTGCTGCCAATCTATTTCGCATGTACCAGCGATACGCTGCAAACAAAGGATGGAAATTTGAAATTATTGCCCTAAGTGATACAGGCCTTGGAGCCATTCGTGAAGCAAGCGCTAGTATTGCAGGTAAGGGTGTGTTTGCAAGATTAAAATTTGAATCTGGCGTACACAGAGTCCAACGAGTTCCAGAAACAGAATCAAGCGGCCGCGTACATACATCAACAGCAACAGTGGCTGTGCTTCCAGAAGTGGAAGATGTAGATATTCAGATTGATGAAAAAGATCTTCAAATTGATGTGTACAGAGCTTCAGGCGCTGGTGGCCAGCATGTTAACACAACTGATAGCGCGGTGCGCATAACCCATATTCCAACAGGGGTTATTGTGACTTGCCAAGATGAACGTTCCCAACATAAAAACAAAGCCAAAGCGATGAAAATTTTGCGCGCAAGAATTTATGAAGCGGAACGTCAACGCAAGGAAGATGAGCGGTCCGCAAGCCGTAAAGGGCAAGTGGGTACGGGTGATAGGTCTGAGCGTATTCGCACCTACAATTTCCCTCAAGGGCGCGTTAGCGATCACCGCATTAACCTAACTCTTTATAAAATTTTACAAATTGTTGAAGGTGAAGCATTAGACGAACTTATTGATCCACTAATTTCTAATGACCAAGCAACCAGACTAGCAGAAGCAATTGATTAAAAGAGGGGCACTATGGCAGGACATTCGCAGTTTAAAAATATTATGTATCGCAAGGGCGCGCAGGATGCGAAGCGTGCTAAGATGTTTGCAAAAATCGCACGGGAAATTATTGTTTCTGTAAAATCTGGTGGAGCAGAGGCTTCTTCAAATCCACGGCTAAGGGCAGCTTTAGCTTCCGCACGTGGCGCTAATATGCCAAAAGACAATGTTGATAGAGCAATCAAAAAAGCTAGTGGCGGAGATGATCTGAGTCAATATGAAGAAGTGCGTTACGAAGGTTACGGGGTTGCAGGAGTTGCCGTAATTGTTGAAGCCTTAACTGATAATCGCAATCGCACTGCTTCTGAAGTACGCTCTACTTTAAGCAAAAATGGTGGAAATTTAGGCGAAACAGGAAGTGTTGGTTTTTGTTTTGAGCGCTTAGGCATGCTGCACTTTGATGCAACAAAGTTTAACTTTGACCAGGTATTTGAAGCAGCAGTTAATGCGGGTGCTGAAAATGTAGAAACAATTGATGATGTCCATGAAGTTACCTGTCATATGGAAGATTTTGCGACAGTACGCGATGCGTTAATTGAAACACTTGGTGACCCCAGAGAAGCAAAAATCATGTGGAAACCGTTAACTACGATTGCAGTCAATGTGGATCAGGCGAAAACTTTGTTCAAAATAATAGACACATTAGAAGACAGTGATGACGTGCAAAACGTTTACACAAACGTAGAGATACCTGAAGATGTGTTAAAAAGTCTAAGTTAGTTGGAATTGAGTCGCGTGGAATTGCTTAGCTTATAAACTGGCGCAAGAATCACTATCAAAATAAGCCACCAGCTTTGCCAAATACTAATGCCTGTCGCTGCCACGCAAAGAGTACTTCCCCAAAATGCAATCGTATAGCTATTTGATTTGTCATACTGCTTGTTCCAATAAGCAACCCAAATTAGGCAAGCTAGCATTACTCCAACAGCACCAAGCTCAAGCCAGATTTGCAGCATAAAATTATGAGGATGCAAGCAATTTTCAGGAGAAAATAATACTAGCTTTTCGGACCCATTTATAATGGTAATGTCCTTACCACTAACGGTAAGGAATCGATAGCGTGAACTTCCAATTCCAAACCCTGTCCAAAAACGCTCAAAAATCTGCTTAGAAACGGAATGCCAAATAAATAATCTATGGGTATAACTAGGATCAAGAACAGCTGACCATTGCACATATTGTTCGCAAGATAGCATGCGAAAAATGAATGGTAATATTCCCCAAACAACTGGCATACCATATATAAACATTATCTTTAAAAAGCTCGGCATTATTTTGTGCATCACAAGAGCGCTCGCTCCTAAAAAAATCCCTAAAGCTGCAGCATCACTAGTTCCATGCTGCACAGTCCAAAAGATTAAAATTAAAATAATGGCTTGTATCCATTTTTTAAAATGCTTCACACTCAGCCAAATAGATAAGCCACATGCCACACAACCGTGGATCAAAGCTTGGGAAATGTATCTATCTATCACTTGGAATAACGAACCTCCAAGCTTTGTATTCACTACAAAAATAAATAAACAAACTGCTAGTAGAGCACCAGCTAAAGACACTGCCAATTCTAATTGTTGACGTTTTTGCAGACTAAATTTAGTGTAGTTAATCCACCAAAACCACCCCCCACACACTATGGCCATGACCTTAGAGTACATGTGCATAGCTTTAGAAATATCAACTGCCCAAATCGTACTTATACCGCACCATACGATAAATGAAATTGCTAATGAATTTATTTTTTTTTGATCAAGGCCTTGTTTTTTAAATTGATACAAACAGAGTGCTATTAAAGCCAAGAAAGGATAGATATTTCCATGGGGTAATGGCAAACATAAGAACACGATCAGAAAAAGAAAGGCCTGATAAAATAAAAAACTCTGTCGCTGCATGCCAAAAAACAATGTGTATGATTGCGAAAGGTATCAAAACTTGATACCTTTAGCAAAAAGATTATCCCTACATTTATGGCAGAAAAGCAAACCTTGCAAAAGCCCCTTGCAAAAAGATTAGTGCATGAACACCTTGCTCCATACAAATTACGTTTTGGTCAGGCATGTTTTTTTATGCTGTTAACTGCATTATCGACAGCTGCCCTGCCCTTTCTGTTGCAACCCGTTTTTGATGATGTTTTTACAACGAATGACCCGAAATTACTAATTATGTTTTGTGCAGCGGTTCTCGCTGCTTTTGTAATAAAAGGTTTTGCATCATACGGTGAAACGGTCACCATGACACGTATTGGTCAAAGCATCATTTCTGATATTCAAAATCGAGTATTTCGCCACCTAATGAGCCTAGATTTAGAATATTTTCACAAAAGAAACAGCGGCGAGCTACTTTCACGTTTCACCAATGATATAACTCTTATGCGCAATAGCGTCGCAAACACCATTGTTGGAATTGGCAGAGATAGTTTCACATTAGCTTTTTTAATTGGAGTAATGTTTTACAGAGATTGGTTTTTAGCCTGTTTGTCATTTTTTATTTTCCCTGCTGCATTTTTACCAATAATTCGCATTGGAAAACGCATGCGCAAAGTTACGTTTAATGCTCAAGAAGAAATTGCTAAATTCACAAAGCAATTAACTCAAATTTTTCAAGGCATTCGAGTTATAAAAGCGTACTCAACAGAGGATTATGAAGCGATTCGTGCACAAAAGCAGATTGAAAAAATTTACAAACTTGTAGTTAAAACCTCAAGAGTTAGATCATTAAGTCACCCAATTATTGAAAGCATGGGCGGCATCGCAATTATCTCAGTAATTGCGTATGGAGGCTTGCAAGTAATGCACCATAACCGCACAACCGGAGAATTTATTTCATTTATTGCTGCGCTTATTTTAGCGTATGAGCCATTAAAGCGTTTGAGCAATCTTAATGCTAGTCTTCAAGAAGGATTGGCCGCTGCAGATAGGGTCTTTGAAATTATTGACACGAATAGCACTATTCTTTCGCCAACAAACCCAAAACACCCCACCAAAGCTCAAGGGCGCATAGAATATAAAGACGTGCACTTTGCGTATGGCCCCAAGAAGAAAGCTTTAGAAGGGATTAGTTTTACGGCACAAGCAGGAAAATGCATTGCTCTTGTTGGGGCAAGCGGTGCGGGAAAATCAACTATCATTAATCTTATTCCACGGTTTTACGACGTAATTGCAGGGGAAATTTCCATAGATGGCATTAATGTAAAAGATTGGGAACTTACAGATTTAAGGAAGCAAATCGCCTTAGTTAGTCAAGAAATTGCCCTTTTTGATTTGAGTGTTTTTGAAAACATTACATATGGTTGCCAAGATTTTTCGGAGAATGATGTCTTTAGCTCAGCTAAATCTGCCGCTGCACATGAATTTATTCAAAAACTTCCACAAGGATATAATACAATCGTTGGGGAAAACGGTGTTAGCCTTTCTGGAGGACAACGTCAGCGATTAGCAATAGCCCGCGCTATGTTGAAAAAAGCACCAATTTTACTCCTTGACGAAGCAACATCTGCCCTTGATACAGATTCCGAAAGACATATTCAATCAGCATTAAAAAAGCTAATGGCGGGGCGCACAACCATTATGGTGGCCCATCGCTTATCAACAGTTATTGATGCCGATCATATTTATGTCTTAGATAATGGACTAATTATTGAATCTGGATCTCATCAAGAGCTTTTGCAATTAGGCAAACAGTATGCTCACCTATGGAGTAGACAAGCGCAAGGCTTGGATTCATAAAGCAAAGGAGAGAACCATGACAATTCATATAGCAGGCCACCAAATGGATGTTGGTGATAGTTTAAATACCTTTATTCAAACAGAATTAAGAGCCCTATTAGAAAAACATGTTGGAGAAACTCATGAGTCACAAGTTCACCTTAGCAAAGATCATCACGAATTTGTAACAGACTTAGCGGTACATGTTAGCAAAAATCTTGTTGTACACAGTAAGGGTCGTGATAGCGATGCTTATAAAAGCTTTGGCGATGCTTTAACTAAATTAGAAAAGCGTGTAAAAAAATATCGCTCAAGATTACGTGACCGTCAACGTCATCATGATGCAATTGGAGCTGAAGCGTCTTACTTTGTGGTTAACCATGAAGCTGAAGATAGCGGAGCAGATACGCCAGTTATAATTGCTGAAATGACCCATGACATTCATCACCTTACGGTTAGCGAGGCAGTGATGAAGCTTGATTTAGCCGATGCACCTGTTGTAATGTTTAGAAATGCAGCGAGCGATGAATTGAACGTTGTATATAGACGAAAAGATGGAAACGTTGGTTGGATTGATCCGAAAAAAATTGCTTAAAAGAGGGCTTTATGCCCTCTTAAAATTACTTATTTTTAATAACTTGATTCTACTCATTTAGACTATCTGCAAAAGCCAGTAAATTTTCGTAAGCACCAGCTCTAATTCTTTGTGCCAGATCTATAATTTTTTTTTGTAAATCTTTCTCACCAAATGTAAAAGCTAAGCCAGAAAGAGCGAATGTGTTACAATACACATCACTAATTAACCCATGCCCGCTTTCACTTTCTTCATCGACTTTAGCTGCCCTAAAAAGTATTCTCAAATCAGAATTACTTATATGCTTTCCTCTTAAACGAGTGATTTTAGAAAATGGAGCATCATACCAAACAACAAGAAATTCAAGCTCTTCAGAGTCTGCATGCTGCTTAAAATAAAATTTTAATTTTTCTAAGTGCCCCCCTTTTGCTTTAACTTGCACTATGGATTGAATTTTAAAATCTGCTTCTGGAAAAAAAATGCCATTGTAGTGCTGTTTGGTAAAAACTGCATCTGTATAAGCACTTGCGCAATTCAATTCAAAAAATGCGACACACAATAAAAAGAAAAAAATCATGATTATCCTACAATCCTACACTTATGCAGGATTGTATCAGGTCATTAGTTAATATTTAATTAGTTGCTTTCAGCTTTTTCTTTAACATTTCATTTGCAACACCTGGGTTTGCCTTGCCTTGAAGTGCTTTCATAACTTGCCCAACAAGAAAACCAAAAACTTGCTCTTTGCCCGCCCTGTACTGCTCAACTTGAGAAGCATTTGCAGCAATAACATCATCAACAGTTTTTTCAATAACACCTGTATCAGAAACTTGCTTTAAGCCAAGCTCATCAATTAGTTGGGCAGGAGCTTTTCCAGTTTCCCACATTTTTGAAAACACATCTTTGGCAATTTTTCCAGAAATAGTGTTGTCAATAATAAGATCGACTAGGTTTGCTAGGTGTTGTGGCTCAAAAGGTAAATCATCAATTGATTTGCTATCACGATTCATGGCCCCAAAAACTTCAACAATCAACCAGTTTGCAATTAATTTTCCTGAACCATGGCCTTTGGAAAAGCCAACAATTTCTTCATAAAAGTCAGCGGTTTCTTTTTCAGCAACCAAAACGTTGGCATCATATTTTGTTAGTGAAAACTCTTGTATAAAGCGATCACGCTTGGCATCTGGTAATTCAGGCATAGTAACACGAATAGCTTCAATACGAGCTTCATCTAGCACAAGAGGACGCAAATCTGGATCAGGAAAATATCTGTAATCCATAGCATCTTCTTTGCTGCGCATTGAACGCGTTACACCTTTTGCAGGATCAAACAAACGCGTTTCTTGAATAACCGTTCCACCGCTTTCAATAATATCAAGCTGACGCACAATTTCGTACTCAATAGCCTGACCTAAAAATCTAACTGAATTTACGTTCTTAATTTCTGCACGAGTACCAAAAGGAGTGCCTGGTTGATGCAAAGAAATATTTGCATCAACCCGCAAACTTCCCTCTTCCATATTTCCATCGCAAGTTCCAAGGTAACGTAAAATTGAACGAAGCTTTTTCACATAAGCCATCGCTTCTTGAGATGAGCGCATTTCTGGTTCAGAAACAATTTCCATAAGCGCCACGCCGGCACGGTTAAAATCAATGTACGATAAACTTGGGTGCAAGTCATGCGTACTTTTACCAGCATCTTGCTCTAAATGCAGACGGGTGATGTTAATACGTTTAACTTCGTTTTCCAGATCAATATCTATGTATCCGCCGGTCACGATTGGATAGTAGAATTGAGAAATTTGGTAACCTAATGGAAGATCAGGATAAAAGTAATTTTTACGATCAAATACCGACACCTTATTAATGGTAGAATTCATTCCCAGACCAGTTTTGATGGCTTGATCAACACATGCCTTGTTTAAAACCGGAAGCATTCCTGGCATTCCAGCATCAAGAAAAGTCACTTGAGTATTTGGGTCAGCACCGAATACAGCTGATGCACCAGAAAATAACTTTGCATTTGAAACGGCCTGGGCATGCACTTCAAGCCCTATAACAACTTCCCACTGCCCTGTTTGTCCTTGGATAAGATTTTTCATAAATACTCCTTACGCAGCTTTGAAGTGAGGAAAAGCTGCTGCTTGTTCTAATGTTAAGCCTACATTAAATAACAGCTGTTCTGACAATTTTGGACCTATTAACTGCAGTCCCAAGGGAAGCCCATCAGCAGATAATCCAACAGGAACAGAAATGCCAGGAAGCTCTGCCAGATTCACGGTAACTGTATAAATATCGTTCAAATACATTGCAACAGGATCGTCGTTACGATCATGCAGACCAAAAGCAGCTCCTGGAGTGGTTGGGGTTAAAATCACATCAACTTTTTCAAAAGCGGCATCAAAGTCTTGAGAAATAAGTTTTTTTACTTTTTGTGCTCTTGTGTAGTACGCATCGTAATACCCTGCTGAAAGAACATAAGTACCAATCATGATACGACGCTTTGCCTCAGCACCAAACCCATCATGCCGCGTGCTCTGATACATCTCGTCTAAAGTTGCACTGTCCACTCGTGCCCCGTAACGAACACCGTCATAACGAGCCAAATTTGCTGAAGCTTCTGCAGGAGCGATAATATAGTAAGTTGGCAACGCAGCTGCTGTCATTTTCAAGGAAATTTCAACAATTTCAGCACCTTCAGCTTTCAGCCAGCTGATACCTTTTTGAAGAAGATCTTGACCTTCTTGGTTGAGGCCTTCCATGTATTCTTTCGGCAATCCAACCCGTAACCCTTTTGCTGCAGGCTTTAGGGCAGCGGTGTAATCTGGAATTGCAACATTTAGACTGGTAGCGTCTTTATCGTCATAGCTTGCCATATACTTTAGCAACGTTGCACAGTCGGCAATTGTATGTGCCATTGGCCCTGCTTGGTCTAATGACGAAGCGAAGGCAACCATGCCCCATCGTGAGCATAATCCATAGGTAGGTTTAATGCCTGTAATTCCGCAAAAAGCGGCTGGTTGGCGAATTGATCCACCCGTATCAGAAGCAGTTGCTCCCAAACAAAGACCAGCAGCAACAGATGCAGCTGATCCACCAGATGAACCACCTGGAACTAAATCTTTCGAAGGTTCAGAAGTTGATCTCCACGGATTAACAACAGGACCATAAGCACTATTTAAATTTGCTGATCCCATAGCAAATTCATCCATGTTCAGCTTTCCAAGACTAATCGCTCCAACTTTTTTTAAGTTTCCGGTTACTGTTGATTCATAAGGAGGAATGAAATTTTTTAATATATTTGAACCTGCAGTAGTGCGCACACCCTGAGTGCAATATAAATCTTTGTTAGCAATAGGTAACCCATCTAAAGGTAAAGCATTGCCACTAGCGATTCGCTTATCAGCTTCCGCCGCTTGCACAAGAGCATTGTCAAAAGTTTCTGTAATAAAACAATTCAGATTGCGCTTTGCAGTTGCTTGATTAATAAACGCCTGCACCAACTCAGCTGAAGAACATTCTTTTTTTTCAAGCATTTGCTTTGCTTGGCTTAATGTAATTTTTGTATTCATGGGTATTCCTTATTCAACAACTTTTGGCACAGCGAACATATCATGCGCTACTTGTGGAGCATTCTGAGTAACTTCTTTTACTTGATTAGGAGCTGTAACAACATCTTCTCGCTCAAACATTTGTGCTTGCGGAAAATCATTTAAGTTAACATTGCTCACGTCAATTTCTGTTAATTGATTTATCCAACTAAAAATACCTGCAAGCTGAGTTTGCATAACCACTTTTTCAGCATCACTTAAACGTATGCTTGATAATTTTGAAATTTTTGCAACATCAGTTAATGAAATTGTCACGTTCTGCTCCTTTAATTTTTTAACGTTACTTCAACCGGCGCATGGTCCGAAGCTTTTTCTAATCCGCGCATGTAGCGGTGCACTGTTGTGGTGTTTAAGCTATCTGCTGCTTGGGGTGATAGTAGCAAATGATCAATCCGAAGACCACCATCCTTTGCAAACGCACCTTGACGGTAATTCCACCAAGTATATGGCATTGGTCCTTGGGTGCTTTGAGCTATTGCATCAGTAAAACCTGCATACACAATTTTCCGAAAAGCCTCTCGTTCTCTTGTACTGCATAACACTTGGTTTTTCCATAGCACCGGATTGTAAACATCATCATCCGTAGGAGCCACATTAAAGTCTCCCCCAATCACGATTTGTTCATCCAAAGTTAATAGGTATTGGGCGTGATTATAAAGTGCTTGGAAAAAATTTAATTTATACATATAGGCAGCTGAATCAATTTCTTGACCGTTTGGCACATACACACTGGCTACACGCACTCCGTTTGTAAATGCTTCAATGTAACGAGATGATCCATCTTCAAAATTAGGAATCCCCATCTGCACATCTTCGATAGGGTATTTTGATAAAATCGCAACACCGTTATAGGTCTTTTGACCAAATACAGCGCAATTGTACCCAAATTCTTCAAGTGATAGCGGAAAAGCATATTTTTCACATTTTAATTCTTGCAGTAGCAGAACATCAGGTTGATGATCTTTTAAAAAATCCTCAACGTGCGGCAATCGTGCACGTACTGAGTTAACGTTCCAGGTGACAATTTTCATATATATTAAATCGAAAAAGAATTGCCGCAACCACAAGCGGATGCTGCGTTGGGATTTTTTATAACAAATTTTGCCCCGGTTAAATCTTCCACATAATCTAACTGAGAACCATTAAGCAATCCTAATGAAATAAAATCTAACACAACTTCTGTTGTTCCTTGGGTAAAAATTTTATCATCTGGTGTTAATTCAGCATCTATTAAAAAATTATATTGAAATCCTGAACATCCTCCACCCTGCACAGAAATACGAAATCTGCTGCCCTGGGCTTCAGTTTCAAGGATTTTCTGAATATGCACTGCTGCATTTGGTGTAACACTAAATGCCACTTCCATGTTGCCAACTTCTATATAATTTTGTTAACTACTGGTGTCACTATAAATTTTTCACAGCAAAAGGGCAATTATGGCAGGCTCCGTAAATAAGGTTATTTTAATTGGAAATTTGGGGAAAGACCCAGAAGTCCGTAACGCGCAAGATGGTACAAAAATTGTGTCATTTTCAGTAGCAACCAGCGAAAGCTGGAAAGACAAGCAATCAGGTGAACGTAAAGATCGCACAGAATGGCACAGAGTTGTTCTGTTTAATGATCGTTTGGGCGAAGTTGCAGAGAAATATTTACGCAAAGGTTCTAAGGTTTACATTGAAGGTAGCCTTCAAACACGTAAATGGACTGATAGCAATAATGTTGAACGCTACAGCACTGAGGTAGTTCTTTCTCGTTTCCGTGGTGAGCTAACACTTCTAGATAGCAGAGGAAGTAGCGACAACCATGGAATAGAAGGTGATGCTGGCGGTAGTGCTTTGCCTAGCCATTTCGACGAATTAAATGACGATATTCCATTTTAAACTCTTTAAATTTTAGCGAAGTGCACTTGGGACCCAACTAGAAAAAGTAGATTTAGTTGGGTCTTTTTCTTGTGGCTCTGCAGTTTTCCCAATTAATCTATGACGCTCGCTTTCATCAAGTTCATGGTCATAACACATCGGCTCACCCAATGTTCGATAACAAAATAATTGTTTCTTGGGTTTTGGTTTATCAGGATTTGGCGCCCAATTTGCGCTTTGTATTTCATCAGATGTTGGACGAAATGCTCCAAATGGATTGCATCCGCTCAGCAATAAACAAGCTAAAAAAAATAATGGCATAATTTTTATTACTAATTTAATACCTAATGTCATGCAAGTTTTGTGCCGGCAACCATGAACCATTAAAAAATACCCTTATCAAAAAATTCTAAATCCGGCTAAGGTTATAGACAGAGCCTTTTGCAAAAAGATTTTTGATAAAGAGTTTTGCAGGATAAATGCAGTTGCCGATAAAACATTCCTCACTTTTTTTCATCAACAGGAGTTTTTGGGATAGGTATTTAGCTTTTAGGCTAGCC
>Ga0207938_1000024_pt1 | contig 22559 bp, 17 predicted proteins | sample LakMenEpi15Mar12_FD_150671 | JGI IMG/M metagenome (GOLD analysis project Ga0207938, IMG submission 150671) | Freshwater microbial communities from Lake Mendota, WI - 05MAR2012 deep hole epilimnion (SPAdes) | ecosystem: Environmental > Aquatic > Freshwater > Lake > Epilimnion/Euphotic zone ...
AGGCACTGGTAATTCACCAAAGGCCGGACAAATTATATTTGTGCATTACACAGGTACTCTTGAAGATGGTCAAAAATTTGACAGCTCCGTTGATCGCGGTGAACCACTACAATATACCCACGGTGTCGGCATGGTTATTCAGGGGTGGGAAGAAGGCTTAGCTACCATGAAGCCAGGAGGCAAACGTCGTTTGCATATTCCATCAGAATTAGGATATGGCGATCGTGGTGCTGGCAGACTTATTCCTGCAAATGCAAATTTAATTTTTGATGTGGAATTGCTTGAAGTTATTGATGCCGAATAAAAACAGTGTAATGTCGACCTATAAAACATGGGCTCGGCATTACAAATACATTTGTGTATCTTTTATTTTAGGGTCGACATACACCCTAATTTAGGCTAGAAATATAGCCAAGCGGGCGCCTAGCTCAGTTGGTAGAGCAGCTGACTCTTAATCAGCGGGTCGTAGGTTCGATTCCTACGGCGCCCACCACGCTCTGCAAGCGTTTCAGAGGTATTTCCTTAAGTCTTATCTGCCATATCTCTTCTTCTTCTTATTCTTTGCCTCATTCTCAAACCTTTCGGAACACTAATGCAGAGCGTTCTAGGAAACAAGTTAAAATCAAGATCTACATCCAATCAAAACGCCGAAATACCAATCGGTGTGAAAATCTTAAATAAAATGAGCGGTCTTCGTCGGTCAAAAGCTCAAAAATCGCATAGCATTCTAAAACAAAATTGGGAAAGTATGCTCTGATTTTCTTTTGTGCACCACAGTCAATATGGCCAGCAAGCTTATGAACTAGCTGCCCTTGAATTCGGTACTGTTTTTTGAGGACTGCGATGAGGTGAAGGAGAATACCCCAGATTTATGATAATTTGCTGCAGCCGTTTTTTGTAGCCTACTGAGTATTCATTGGAATGGAAAAAACCACCAACGACTTTGCCTTCTAATAAAACCTCAAAATGAGATGATCCAGAATCTCTCCTGATTGCTACGCCATCAATTTTTTCTATGGTTCCAGCCCATTCTTTGCCGTTTATTGTTTTAATTTGATGATTAAATAATTTATTCTGTAGCCAGTCATGTACTCTACTAAAAATTGATGTTTTTACCTTTGGTAATGCATCTTGAGCTGCTTGCTTTTTTCGCACTATTTGATTAATAGCTGATTGTTCAAGTAAAGGTTGCTCTAATCTTTTAGAAGCAGCCTGGGGATCTTCTTGTGTTTCATCTATAGCTATGGTTAGTGTTTCTTTTGTCATTACTTGTTCTGCAGTTTTATCAGCTACAGGTAGAGCAAACTGCGGTTCTGCTCTAGCTAAAGGCTGCATTTCTGTGACAATTACTGGTTCTGCAATTTCATTAGCTGCTGGGATTGATAATCTTAAAAAATCAGGATAAGGCAGATTATATTTTACTTTTAAACCAGCATCATAACGTGTTTTCATTACAGTCATTGTTTTTTTAGGAGCTCCTAAACCGAAGAGATCAATTGTTACTGGCTGACTTTCACCAAAATAATCACTTATTAAAGCAAAGTCTGGTATTTCATGGTATAAATTCCTAGAAAATTGGTCAGCAATTGTAACGTCTAGAGCCCAGGGAATCTCTCCTTCTCCAACTAGATAGCTGAACAAACTTGGTTGTACACGTATTTTATGTTTGGTTTGTGCCTTAAGCTTTTTAGGATCTTCTATTTGCCTGAATACTGCTTTAATTAACATATTAAGACAAACGCTTCTAATCATGTTTCTATTGTAGGTAAGTTCGTTATAATCATCAAATTCTTGTTGGTATACAGAAGTTCTTTGTGGTGAACGAGGGGCAAGTTCAACATAATGATCAGGCTGGTTTTGAGCTGCTGCTCTATCAATGACTCCTTTTCTTAATTTGATATAGTGAATTCTATAATTGAGTAAATCATCTAAAAGTTGTTCCATCGAATTAGATTCTATTTTTTCTAAAAACTTGAGAATTTCAGTTTTTTGAAAGTCTAGATATTCATAGCTTTTTCGAAGATGCTCTGATTCTTCAGAACGAGTAAAGCGTGACTCAGCTTCAAAGCGTGATTGTTCAACGGCATCTAACCAATGTTGCGTAATTTCACAAGGTGAATTTAGATCTTGTAGAGAAATAGCAAATCCGCTTGCATCTCTAGCCAATGGTCCTTCTTGTTCTGTGCTTTCCATTGAATATATTAAATAAGATTTTAATAAGATAAATGTCAATATAAATTTCATTTTGTTAATAATAAAAACGTTTATGAATTATATATAGCTATTGCGATTTAAAATTTCAACAGAATATTGATAAAAATATTAAAAGAAGGCGGGCGAGCAAGATGGCAAAAAGCAACAGATTATGAAAGACGGGCCCTAGCAGAAAACACAATGCATCGCTTCAAATCAATTTTAGGAAACAAGTTAACATCAAGATCTACAGTAAATCAAAACACAGAAATACAAATCGGTGTGAAAATATTAAATAAAATGAATGGCATATGTCGACCAAAAGCTAAAAAAGCAGCATAGAAAATTAAAACAAAATTGGGAAATCATGTCCTAATTCTCTTTTGTGCAACACAGCCCTAGGCATATGGCCTGGGCGGCAGCAAATGCAAGTTGTTAGTCTGCTGCTTTCTTAGTATAACGTCAAACCCCTACGCAAAAACATTGCGGACTTTCCCCATCAGCGATAACACTCTTTGTGCTCCCTGTGCGCCGACTTGAATTTGATTAAACAGTTTTCTTTGCGACGAGTTACTGGCTTTTGAGTTTGTCTGTGACGTTGATACATGGGGCAGAATAAGATCCAAGCAAGCGATTAAGAAACCTAAATGAGGATATCTTCTTGTAAGCCTTTTGCATCTGATTCAGTTACTTTCTCATCAACTGCACGCCAGTACAAAGGGATCATAATAAATATTACAGTCATTTCATCAAATAGTTTTTTGCGCAGGATGTGCTTGTTAAAGCAAATTCATCAAAAAGATAAAAGTAGCATTTAGTAGTTTATTAATGCCAGTAGCTTAGAACTTTTTTAAGCAATCAATTTGTGTGCATTGCTTGATTTTATGTCACTATGGTTTAATCGTGTTTTACAAGCACCCGACACAAGGATTTTACTAGATTGAAAAAACCTCTAGCGATTATTGGATCAGGCATTTCAGGATTGAGTGCTGCTTATTTTTTAAAACATCAATTTGATGTCACCTTGTTTGAGAAAAATGATCGTTTGGGTGGGCATAGTCGCACCATTTCTATAACCAATCCAAAAAATCAGAAAATTGATGTGGATACTGGGTTTATTGTTTTAAACGATCGAAACTACCCCAATTTAAATAAACTATTCAAGCACCTGAAAGTAGAGATCGTTAAAACGGACATGACATTTTCCGTATCAGTCAATCAGGGAGGTCTTGAATGGTCTGGCACATCGATTGATGGTTTTTTCGCCCAACGTAAAAACTTATTAAATCTACACATGCTAAAAGGTATTGTAGATATTTTTACCTTCAACAAAAAAGCTTTAAAATGCCTTGAAGAATTTCCTCAGCAAACCTTGGGTCAATTTATCGATTCACTCGGACTTGGAACCTGGTTTCGTGATTACTATATTTTGCCGATGGGGGGCGCGATTTGGAGCTGTCCATATTCCAAAATCCTAGAGTTTCCTGCAATTACTTTTATTAATTTTTTTAATAATCACGGTCTGCTTACGATTAATGATCGGCCCCAATGGTATACCCTTAAAAACAAAAGCAGAAGCTATGTGCAAGCAATTGAACAGGCAATTAGTCCCCATGTGAAAATTGTAAAAAGCGCTATCATTGATTGTATCAGCAGAACCGATCATGGCGTTGATGTTGCTGTGCGAGGTCAGAATACTAAAAATTTTGATGAGGTGATTTTTAGTTGCCACCCAACAGAAATTTTAAAATTTTTAAAAGATCCATCGCCATTAGAACGGAAAACCCTCTCTAAATTTTCTAATCAGAAAAATGTTGTCTATACCCACCGGGATGAAAACCTCATGCCAAAACGTAGAAAATGTTGGAGCAGTTGGAATTATTTGTTAAATAAAAATGATCACAATCAAGATGTTTGCGTGACCTATTGGATGAATGGTTTGCAGCATATTGATAAAAGCTCACCAGTCTTTGTTTCTTTGAATCCGAACATCACAATTGATGAAGATAAAATTTACGATATATGTGAATTTAGTCATCCGGTTTTTGACCGCTCAGCAATAGATGCACAAGAAGAAATACATAAGATTCAAGGATCCAATAAGCTATGGTTTTGCGGTGCGTATTTAAAATATGGCTTCCATGAGGATGGTATTTCCAGTGCCATTAATGTGGTGAGCACAATGGGGAAAGATCTTCTATGGTAGCTGATTCAGGTCTTTTGAATGCAACCGTTTATCATAAAAGGTATCATCCTGCAGTTCATGATTTTTCCCACAAGGTGCTTTATGTTGTCCTTAATTTGAAAGATCTGAAATTCATAAATACCAGATTATTTTCAATTAATCATTTTAACTTCTTTAGTGTGTTTTGGGAAAATTATGGTTTTGAAACGTTCCAAGATCCCGAGGTTTACGTAAAAAACACTTTAGAAAAATTCGCCATAAATCCGGAAATAATTGATACTATGGTACTGGTGACAATGCCAAAAATTCTAGGGTATGCATTCAACCCTGTAAGTTTTTGGTTATGTTTTAATAAGCAGTCAGAGCTTATTGTGGTGTTGGTCGAGGTTAACAATACCTTTGGCGAACGCCATGGGTATTTGTGCTTTTGCAAAGACTTAAATCCTATCACCAAAGATGAAATTTTAACCAAAGATAAAATCTTCCATGTTTCTCCTTTTTGCGACGTCGCGGGCTATTATGAATTTCGCTTTTCTATTGATTCATCAAAAATCGATATTGATATTAATTATTACCAAGATGAAAAATTGTTAATTGCAACCGCAATTAAGGGTGTGAAAAGAAGATTTAACGATAAAAATTTAAGTAAATATTTTTTGAATTTACCCGTAATGATTTTTAAAGTTATACTTTTAATTCATTACCATGCTTTAAGACTATGGATAAAAAATGTTCCCTATTTTAAGAAGCCAGAAAAACCAGATGCAAATATTTCTTGAAAGATAAGCCATGACAAAAATCTATAGGGATAACCTTAAAAGAACCTTTGAAAAATCCGAAATCGGTCAGCTGATTGTGCACACTCCAGAAGGAGAAGAAATTATATTTAAAGGCTCAAAAGAAGGTTGTCATTGCGATTTTTTTATAAAAGATTGGAAGACTGTTGAGTTGATTCTAAAGCGTGGAGACATTGGTCTTGGTGAAGCTTACCACGAAGGGTATTGGGATACTTCAAATTTAACGGATTTCCTAACCTATTGCAGCGATAACATTAACTATCTTAAAAACGCTGGGAACGCGAATTATTTCAATAAAATGGTTTTTTATTTTTATAATCAGTTTGTTCGGATTAACACAAAATATGGTAGCCGCAAAAACATTTTTGCCCATTACGATATCGGGAACGATTTTTATCGTTTATGGTTAGATCCTTCGATGACTTATTCTTCTGCTATGAGGTGCAATCCCAATGATAGCTTAGAACAAGCTCAGCTAAATAAATACAACCGTATTATCGATGTGCTTTCTCTAGAAGATAAGAATGTCCTTGAAATTGGCTGCGGATGGGGTGGCTTTGCAGACCAAGCCCATAAAATTGGCGCAAATGTTACAGGCATTACAATTTCAGATAGCCAGTACCGTTTTGCGAAAGATCGCCTTAATGACAAAGCAAAAATTCTGATTAAGGACTACCGAGATATTGATTCGAAATACGACAGAATTGTCTCAATTGAAATGTTTGAAGCAGTTGGGGAAAAATATTGGCAAACCTACTTTGAAAAAATCAGAGGTTCCCTTGTTAAAGGGGGAAGAGCTGTTATTCAAACCATTACTATTGCTGATGAAGCTTTTGATCAGTACCGAAAAAGTAGTGATTATATTCGTCATCATGTTTTCCCAGGTGGAATGTTACCGTCAAATAGTATTTTTTGTGCCCATGTAAAAAAAGCTAAAATGGACGTAGTCAGTATGTTCGAATTCGGACAGGACTACGCTTGGACCCTTCGCCAATGGCAAAAGAACTTTATTGCTTCAAAAGAGCATCTTGTGAACATGAAGTTTTCATCAACCTTTTTGCGGGCATGGGATTTTTATTTGAGTATGTGTATTGCAGGTTTTGAATCGAGAAGAACAAACGTTGCACAATTTGAACTTGTTTGTGATTAGTCAATGAAAGACAAGCAAATTAATTCCTCAACGCTTCTTTCCTACAGTGTATTTGGTTTTCCTTTAGCGTTCTCAGGGTTGCCTTTATATATTTATCTGCCCAAATTTACCCATGATCATTTTGGGATCTCTTTGGCATTAATCGGTCTGATCTTATTGCTATCAAGACTCCTTGATGCTTTTATTAGCCCTTTATTGGGAATTCTGTCGGATAGGTTTGGTTTAACACATAAGAAATTCTTTATACTTTTTGGGGGTGGCCTTGTTGTTTTTTTTAATAGCTATTTTTATCTGCCAACATCAGCATCTGAATTCGTTATCCTAAGCTGGTTTTGTCTTGCAACGATTCTTATTTACTGTTTTTTTAGTTTGTTATATGTTAATTTTTACAGCCTCGGGGTATCCCTTGGAAGTGATGATTCCTTTCAAACTAAGTTATCTTCTTTTAGGGAATCATTTGGCTTTTTAGGGATGATTGTTGCTAGTGTTTTTCCTGCAATTCTTATCCATTTTTTACATGATGAAGTCAGCGCTTTTAAAATATTTGGCCTTTGTTTTGCTGGGGTTATGGTGATTGCTCTTTGGGTGTTGCCTCAATCTTCAAAAGCACGTCAAAAGCCAACACAACTCATTCGAGTGGCGTTGTTTGTAGACTCCCTAAAACAGATCTTCAAAAACCATTCCATGCGTCAGCTGATTATAGTGTTTTTTATTAATTCACTGCCTGTTGCGATTTCGGCTAATCTTTTTAGTTTTTATGTCGAACAAAGCCTGATGGCTAAAGATTCTTCGCCGATATTTTTATTGTGCTGCTTATTTTCATCTTCCATTAGTGCGGTATTGTGTTCGATATTTTTAAAAAATGCCAATAAAGTCTATGCGCTTTTATGGATGATGGGTATTTCTGTGATAAGTTTTGCTTGTACCTATTTTATAACCCAAGAAAATAATGAGATGTTTTTTCTTGTTTGCATCTTATCAGGATTTGGCATCGGCGGAGAGGTTGTGATCCTGCCTATTATCGCTGCGCGGGTTTTAGAAAAACACCAACATATTAGTAGCGCTTTTTTTGGGGTTTGGACAAGTTGTACAAAAATTAGCTTGGCGGTTGCAGCGGGGATATTTTTACCCCTATTATCAAATGGTGATCAGTATTTTAGTGATGTTCCCTTGAATAGCAAAATCGCCTTTTTTTATACAATCATTCCCCTTTTTATAAAATGTATCTCAATCTATTTAGTATTCAAGTTTATAAACCATCAGCAACAGGAGCAAGTCCATGCAAAAAGTTAAAGCGTTTATCATTGGAATTTTTTGTCTTTTTATTCCTGGATGCATCAATAACAACATTGAAGATTACAATAATCGAAAAACCAAAATCGATTTACGCAATTATTTCAAAGGTGAGGTAGAAGGATGGGGAGCTGTTTTTGATTATCAGGGAAAACAAACCCGAAGCTTTTCTGTAAAGCTTATAGGGACCTGGGAAACTCCTGATAAAGGTAAATTAGAAGAGTGGTTCGTGTTTGATGACGGTGAAAAAACCGAACGAGTCTGGGATATTGTGTATTCAAACCAACAAATGTTTATAGGACGAGCAAAAGATATTATTGGCAATGCCGAGGGTGTTCAGTCTGGAAATGCGGTGAATTTGCATTATACCCTCCAGGTTCCTTACAAAGACTCTACCATCGATTTGGCTATGGATGATTGGATGTACCTGATCGAAGGGAATATTATTTTAAACCGAACATCGATGAAAAAGTTCGGATTTAAGGTTGGCGAAATTGTTCTGTTTATGAAAAAGAAGTAATGAACACTATCTGGTTAGTTGGTGCAAGCGAAGGGATTGGCCGGGCGCTTGCTGTTGAACTTGGAAAAGACGACACAAATTTTTTGATTCTATCGGCAAGATCCCAAGACCGACTAGATGAGCTTGCCCCCATGTTGCAAGCTAAAAGTCTATTAGTTGCTTTTGATGTCACAAGCAATACGTCGGTTTCTGATGCTTGGCGTACAATTGTAAGGCACGGGATTGTTCCGGATACAATCATTTACTGCGCAGGGTACTATAAACCAATGTCGATGCAAGAGCTTGATATTGGAGAGGTTGAAAAAATGATTGATGTGAATCTAACCGGTGCGATTAGGGTTATGCATCAAGCTATTCCAGAACTTATTGATAAAAAAGCTGGTCATCTCGTCTTGATTGGAAGCATTGCTGCCTACATTGGGTTACCAAACAGTATTGGCTATGGAGCTAGTAAAGCTGGACTTATCCACTTTGCGGAAAATCTAAAAAGCGAACTTGATATCTATAACATTAAAGTCCAGGTGATTAACCCAGGTTTTGTCAAAACCCGCCTGACTGACCTTAATAGCTTTTCGATGCCATCAATTATAAGTGCTGACGACGCCGCCAAGGCGATTATTAAAAAAATGCAAAAAACCAGTTTTGAATCTCGGTTTCCTTTTTGGTTTGCAAATACCTTAAAGCTTCTTAGTAGGCTTCCTTATTGGGTGTATTTTAAAATTATAAGAGCTATGGCACAAAAATGATTAGTTAAGTTGCCAGATCATCAAGTTTAAATACGCTGCAAAGCCTAGCCAGAGAATATAGACAATCAGCATTTAAGAAGCGATAAAGCCCCCCAAGGCAGAAATATCATTGGTCGAATCATCGATATTGTAAAGAAATAGAGTATCCACAAAAATAAATGATTCTTTAATGTTTTTGATTTACAGTAGGTTAAGGAAACGAGGTTCTTAAACCATGAAAAATTCACAAGATGCAGAAGTCAAATCTACACATTTTGCGTGTAAAAAGAATTCAGATTTTTTTGCATATGGTGCAGTTAAGCTATTAAGATTTTTTGCAGATGCATTTTTTGCCAAAAGATACGGCCACAGAGCAGTTGTTTTAGAGACTGTTGCTGGGGTTCCAGGGATGATTGGTGGCATGTTGCAACACCTAAAAAGCTTGCGGCGATGTCAAGACGATAATGGATGGATCAGAACCTTATTAGATGAAGCTGAAAATGAGCGCATGCACCTCATGACGTTTATTGAGATAGCTCGTCCAAACCGGTTTGAAAGATTTTTAATTATTAGTGTTCAGTTTATTTTTTGTTGCGCTTATTGCCTTTTGTACCTATTTTCCTCTCGAATTGGCCACCGCTTTGTAGGTTATCTCGAAGAAGAAGCGGTTTTTTCCTATACCCAGTATCTTGAAGAGATTGATAAGGGAAAAATAGAAAATGTTCCAGCTCCTCAAATTGCAATTAACTACTGGTCGCTAAATCATGATGCCCGGTTACGTGATGTGGTTATCGCTGTAAGAAAAGATGAGGTTTTGCATCGTGACAATAATCATAGTTTTGCTAATGATCTCACGCAATTTAGGTAAAAATTTGCTTCTCTCAAAATTGTTATTCTTAGGTTTTAGGGTTCATGTATACTCATCGTTTTTGTGATATGCTCACTGCTAAGATATTTAAACACATGTGATTTCTATGGCAAACTTTTTGATCATTGCAGCGTCGAGCTCTATGGGGATGGCTACGTTTGATATTTTGGAAAAAAACGGTAATCAGGTTTTTAAAACGGCAAGAAATAATGATAAAATTCAACCTGATATGCTGCTGGATGCCGCTGATTTTGACGCGGTTGATGAGGCATTTGAAAAAGCTATAGAGCGGCTTGGAACAATTGATGGGGTGGTCTGTTTTGCAGGGTCTTTGCTCTTAAAACCAGCTCATTTGACTACAAATCAAAACTATCAAGATGTTATTCAAAGTTCATTAACGACAGCTTTTGCCACCACCAGGAGTGCTGGAAAGTATATGAAGGGTGGCTCTGTAGTCTTGGTATCTTCTGCTGTTCATGCCATAGGCCTTGCCAATCATGAAGCCATTGCTGCAGCAAAAGCAGGGGTTGTAGGCCTTGCTAAAGCAGCTGCAGCGACGTATGCCCCATCAAGCTTAAGGTTTAATGTGGTGAGTCCAGGGCTTACAGACACGCCACTTACAGAGCGCATTACCTCTAACCCAGGTTCCTTAAAATATTCCCTTAATATGCATCCTTTAGGTCGAATTGGTGGGGTTGATGATATCGCAAGGGCAGTTGTTTTTTTGCTTGATCCCAAAAACAGCTGGATTACCGGTCAAGTTCTAAATGTTGATGGGGGATTATCAAGTTTAAAAACCCAAGCCTTATGAAAACGCTAAGGGTTGTTTTGTGGGATCAGCTATCTCCTAAAATATCGAGTTTACGGGATATAAACTTCCAAAGTGATACCGTCCTGATATGCGAGACAATGCAAGAATGCACATACGTTAAACATCATAAGAAAAAGCTGGTTTTTATTCTCTCTGCGATGCGGCATTTTGCAAAAGAACTTGTGGATCAGGGCTTTGGGGTTATTTATGTAAAACTAGATGCCCCCCTTAATACGGGCACGCTTGAAGGGGAAATCATTCGTGTCCTCAGCACTGAGGTGTTTGATCACATTGTCGTGACTTGGCCTGGAGAATATCGTCTTTTAAAGATCCTTGAAAATTTAAAATTGTCTATTTCTATTCCATTGACCATAAAAGAAGATGACCGTTTTCTGGCAACAATAAGTGAATTTCATGTTTGGGCATCAAAGCGCCGGGAACTGCGCATGGAATATTTCTACCGGGAGATGCGCCAAAAATACCAGATTTTGATGAATGGTAAAGATCCTGAAGGGGGAAAATGGAATTTTGATGCTGAAAATCGCAAGGTCCCCAAAGGGAAATTAAGCATTCCTCAGACATATTCATCAAAGCCAGATGCCATCACGCAAGGAGTCATAGAGCTTGTTGAACATCATTTTCCAGATCATTTCGGAGATATATCTCCCTTTCATTTTGGGGTAACGGCAAGCCAAGCGCACCAAGCCTTTGAGCAATTTATTGCAGAGCGATTACAGTTTTTTGGGGATTACCAAGACGCGATGATCGAACATCAACCCTGGATGTACCATTCTCATATCAGTTTTTATATAAATATTGGGTTACTTAATCCTATTGATTGCATAAAAAGAGTTGAAAAAGCCTATTACGATGGGTTTGTGTCGATTAATAGCGCGGAAGGGTTCATTAGGCAAATTTTGGGGTGGCGCGAATATGTCAGGGGTATTTATTGGCTGAAGATGCCCGAGTATAAGGAAATGAATTTCCTTAAAGCCTCACGGCCGTTACCTGAATTTTTTTGGACGGGCGATACAAAAATGAATTGCCTAAAGCAGTGTATTACTGAAACTAAAGAAAATGCCTATGCTCACCATATTCAGCGATTGATGGTTCTTGGAAATTTTGCCCTGATTGCAGGAATTGATCCGCGGGCAGTAAACGAGTGGTACTTGATTGTGTATGCGGATGCTTTTGAATGGGTGGAACTGCCTAATGTAACCGGCATGATTTTATTTTCCGATGGTGGGTACCTTGGCAGCAAGCCCTATGCAGCAAGTGGCGCCTATATCAATAAAATGTCGAATTATTGCCAAAACTGCCATTACACTGTAACTGAAAAAAATGGCCCGAAGGCTTGCCCGTTTAACTACCTGTATTGGAATTTTTTGCATCGTCATCGAGAAAAATTAAAAACCAATCACCGCCTTACGATGATCTATTCGGTACTTAATAAAAAAGATCCAGCTGCAATTGAAATGATAAGAGAGGATGCCAAGAAACTTTTCCAAGAGCTAGGTTTAGAGCAGGGGGAAACCTAATGGCTCACAAGAAAGAAAACCTTCCGATAAAAATTTGTATTGCTTGTAAGCGCCCCCTTACCTGGCGGAAAAAATGGGAAAAAGTTTGGGACGATGTAAAATACTGCTCACAAAAGTGTAAAAAGGCAAAAGTATGAGCGCTACAAATGCAAAATGCATCAAAGATGATTCAATTGGAATTTAAGTTTTAAAGGGTCTGATTAGATTGCTGAAAAAATATTGATATACAAAACGCAAAAATCCGTATACGCTGTATAATGTAACAATATAACTGAAAGGAGGGCGTTAAATGAACAATTTAACTAAACCTTCCGGAGCAAAATACTAGCCTTTAGCGAAGTATAGCTATTTGCCATTTCGTTTCTGGAAGTCGGCAGATTACCCATAAATTGGGTAGTCTGCTTAATTTCGTTAAAGAGCGGCCTCTCGAAATACCACCTCACAAGTTTGTCCACAACGGCTTTTAACATCCCATTAAATCCATATGTTCATGTCCACTCTTGGCTGTTCTGGTGATGCATAATGTTTTAGGTATGGCATAAATCATGAATTTAGTGGTATATATCATATGGTTTACAATAAGAAGCTTCTAAAATAAAAAACTTCATTAGTATTTCTATCTGGGTTGCATTGCTACAATTTGTTGGGTTTGGTCTAGGTCAAATCACACAATCAAACATTTCGTGGTACCATTCAATTTATAAATCTGACTTAACTCCACCCGGTATTATCTTTGCTGTCGTTTGGACAATGTTATACGTTGTTATTGCTTTTGTTGGGAACTTTCTCTGGCGTTACCGTGATGAACCAAAAGCAAAAGGAATATGGAATCTTTATATAATCCAGCTACTACTTAATTGGTCATGGACGATTATATTTTTTGAGTTTCACTTAGTGCTTCTAGCTTTCCTTCTAATAGTGGCAATGATCCTCATAAATATGAACATCGTACTTAAAGCGAAAAAAAGATATTATTTTGCAGCAAATATGACAGTTCCTTATATTATTTGGCTCGTGTTCGCGGGCTACTTAAACTTCATGATATGGAAGTTAAACTAGCTGCTATTGTCAATGATTCCATATTTTTGAATGAAGTGCATCCACAAAAAAGCGAAGTTTATTTTACTTAATCGACTTTTTCTCATTCTTCCCTTTATAATACCTCTTTGGGTTACCTGGTATTTGTGTAAAATTATCATAATTTTTTAATTAATGTTTGATTAAAAAATACGTTGCAGGTACAAAGCTAATTGTCTCTCAAATAAGTTATGAGACATTAACAAAATTATTCAAGGTTGTGTCATGGTGTGTGTTTTCAATAAGTTTAAATTTTTCATTTTATTTTCATATTTAATTTCCTTAGAGGTTATTGCTGCAGTTCTTTGGGATGAGAGTGGGGCAGTGCAAAATGCTGAAGAAAGAATTGTGTTGAACTGCAGAGCTTCATCTGATTTTGCTTTTCGTCGAGATGCTGTGCAATCACTTGTAACTAATATACAAAATAATACGCAAGGGTTTGTGCCTCATACCATTACGTGGGAAACACACACACCGCTATCAGCGATGTTATCAAACATATTGTGGATACATGATAGGAAATTAAGGAATCGTCATGTTCCTGCTCATCCTTCAAGTTACGGAACTACTTATCAGAGAGGGGCTGCACTTATCCGAGGTGTAGAGTCTGACCCTTGTCCTACCTATTTTCAAATCGAAAACAGAAGATATAAATTGAGTTTGAATTACAATGGAAGTCCTACCACTGAACAGCCCGGTAATTATTACCTTATGCAAGTGAATCCAACCTGGACAGTGCTTTCGTTTGATAGGAATATCACAATTGCTCAATTTAACTCTAAAGATTATCAGCTGCATTTATTGGGTGAAATTGCGCGTCGAAAAGCAATAGATCCATATCGAAATAATTTACCAGATCAATTTAGTCGCATCCCTGTTGCCGCAGGAATTGTTATGGCAACAAAATTAATTAGAGGAGGGTTAGATCCTGATATTTTGAATCATTTTTGGAAAAAAGACGGAGCATATCATCTTTTTTCAGGAAATTTCTATGAAACAAGAAGAGATAATTTCAATGCGCTTGCAGATAGATATATGGATCGTTATGGCTTAGCGGATGAGGCCTCATTAGCTAATCTTCTTAAAATGCATGCGGAAGAAGTTTTTGGTTATCAGGATTATGAAAGTGCTCTTCAATCCTTATTTATATAGGGGCGATAACATTCTCTTTAACCACATTACTAACACGCCAATACCAAGAATTTGGACTTTGCTCGTGAGGAAGTCCTGCTAAAATCAGATGTTCTTTAGCACGGGTTAAGGCTACATAAAAAAGCCGATTATGCTCGAATTCCAGGGCTTGTTGATGATGCTCTTTCAATGCAGCTGTTAAAATTGTATCAGCTGCCATAGGTGGTTTTAAAAACCAAAACTGTGCAACTGGGTCATATAATACAGTATCTTGTTTCATGCTTACTTCATCACCATGATCGAGAATAATAACAACAGGGGATTCTAACCCTTTTGCACCATGAACAGTTGAAAATTTTATACCTTTTTGATGATTGGTTTGTGTAAATATGGGAGGATGTCTGTGTAAGTGCTCAACAAGTTCGCGAATATTTAATTTCAATAAATTAAAGCGTTTAAATACGTCATCCATAAAGCTGTGTAATAGTTCGCATTGAACGTTCATTGCATCATATGCGTTTTGAAAATAGTGATATGCGGATGAAAGAGGGGACTGCAGCAATTGATTGAGTGTTTTTGCGTGTGACTGATAATGAGTTTGCACTTCGTCCCATAAAGAGCCTTTGCGACTATGGCAAAGATTGAATAAATTATTCTCATCAATTTTCCCCTGTTGTTGCATCCATGGAGTTTTTAGCAGAGCTGCTAAATTTAAGTCATTCAAAGGCATTAACATAAACTCAACGGCACTTAATAGATCGCGAATAACAAGGCATTCCATTAGATTTTTAGGATCAAAAGCAGAGTAAGGTATGCTACGTTCTTGGCAAGCTGAAGCTATTTCTTGCATTTGACGTCCGCGTTTACGCATCAAAATCATGAAATCATCATAGGTAGCGTGGCGATTTTCAGATGCTAAAAATAAGCCATTAGCAATGGATTGTTCAATATGGTTTAGAACTTGCTCGGTTAAATATTGTTCTGGCTCACGTGTATCAGAATACGTTTCAAAAACGGGCCATGGGTCAATTGTAGGAGTTTCAAGTTCAATAAATGGCAGAATTTCAATGCATCCGTTGAATTTCTGATAAGCGATATGCTTTGAAACATTTTCCCCCAAGCCTTTCGGATTTTGTTCAAAGACTTTATCAACTAAGTTTAAAATGTCTTTTGCACTTCGAAAGCTTGTGGAAAGTGCGACATTTTCCCAAGGTTGGCAAAGTGTTGATATGTGTTTTTGCATATATTGATACATGCGAATGTCAGCGCCTTGAAAACTATAAATTGATTGTTTTTCATCACCCACCACAAAAATACTTCTGTCGGTTGAGTGGTGATCAAACAAGCCTTGCACAAGGTGCTCTATAACATGCCACTGATCAACGCTAGTGTCTTGGGCCTCATCTACCAAAAGATGATCAATGCGGTAGTTTAAATCCAGTAGAATCTGATCAAAATCATCAAGCTTTAAAGTTTGTAGAGTTTTTTCAATTAGGTCGTGAAAATCCCAAAGATTGTGCGTTTCTTTTAAGTTCTTATAATGCTTTTGAAAAATTTGCTGAAGTTGCCAAAAATGCAATGATTTTTGAACCTGATCAAAACGAATTTTTTTAGAAAAATAATGAGCTAATTCTTCTGCGTAAATTTTTAAAATTGGCTCAGCATCAGGGTATTGTTTTTGAATACTTGCTGGTAAAATTTTGGCTCGAACTGTTCCTTTTTGAGTTAAAAAACATTGCGCAAAACTATGTTCTTTTGAAATAGTATCGGTGGGAATAGTAACGTTCAATAACCCCTTAAGATAGCCTTGAATTTCCAAAGGAGGCAGGGGGAATTGAGGTGCCCCACTAATATCAAATAATTCAAATAATCGTTTTTGTGCATCATCAAAGTTTAAGCTGTGAACGGTACGTGTTGTGCTGCTTAAATATTCAAAAAGGACCGTCTCTCCATGAAAAATAAAAAATTCTTCTAAATAGTGAGTGGCCTCTTTGTCTTCAATGAGTTTTTCAAAAGCTTGGGTTAAGTAAGTACGTTCTTCGAAATTTTCCATAACACGCGGCGTTGAGTTTAGAATATTTTGTCCCATTTGTCGTTGCAGTAAATTTTGACAAAAGCTATGCACAGTTTGAATAGAAACTGGCTGAGATTTAATAATTGAATATAAATTTTTTGCTTTAGTAACATTGGCAGATGTGGGCTGTTCACCAAGACTTAATAGTTCATCAGTAAGGGCTAGATCTGGTAGTTCTGCTAATAATTTTATTTTTTGCAGAAGTCGTTGTTGCATTTCACTGGCTGCTGCTCTTGAAAAAGTTAAGCAAAGAATTCGATCAGGGTTTGCGCAATGCAGTAATAACCGAATGATTCTATCAATTAGAACCTTAGTTTTACCCGATCCTGCTGACGCGTTAACCCAACAACTAGAGCTAGGATTACTAGCTTTTTGCTGTAGGTTGATCGTTGATATGGATGTTTCATTCATTGCACAAGACTAAGTGAATAAAGGAACAAGCTTCATGCCAATTCATTCTGTCTTAGCTGCCTGCCTTGCCTATAAAGGAAAAAGGCCACTAAACCTAAAACACCTACGAACACTAGGATTGAGCTAAGCGCAAAGACATATTCATCGCTCGAATATACTCTTATTCCTTCATTATCCATTGCTCCATTCCACTTGAAATCAAGCAGAAACCCAACAGCCTGCATAACACATGCGCTTCCAAGAACGCTAAAGGTATTAATTACTCCAAGTGTGGTTCCAGATGTTTCCGGTGTTGTGTAATGAGAAGCTGCTCCAAAACATAAAATTTCAGAACTGCTAAAGATACCTAATGTAATCAAAATAGCAATAAGCGCGTATGCAGACAAATCACTATATAGCAAGGTGACCAAGCAAATGACTATTCCAATCCAGCTGTAAATAATGCCTCGATTATATTCCTTGTAACGTTCACACAGCCATGGAATAAGCAAACTACTAACGGCAGCTCCAACATAAATTTGCATTGTAACATTAGCTGCATTACTGCGTGGAAGGTGAAAGTGGTTCATTAAAAATGAAACCCCCCAAAGGTCTGCAATGACAGCTAAAGGAGAATAAAAACATGTGGTCATAATTGCGTAAGCAAGAATTGGTCGTGTTTTAAATACGAGAACAATACTTTGTTTAACATCTGCCCACTTAAGAGTCGCCTGGTGATTAATAGCTTCTTTTGGCATTACTATTACAAGAGAGAACCACAATATTACCCCAATTACAGATAATACGGTAAAAGCATAATGCCAACTGGTTGTTTCAATTAAGTGTACCAAAGGTTTTGCTGCCAATAGAGGGCCAAACAGACCAAGTGTCAAAGCGGCTCCCATAAAAAAACCTCTGTTTGAACTTGGAAAGTTATCTGCTGCAACTTTCATGCAGCCTATGTATCCGCAAGCTGAACCAAGTCCCATGAATATACGGCTAACTTGAGCTTCCCACAGACTATTCCCTATAATTAATAGGCCATTTCCAACCAAACATAGCAAGATGCTAGATAAAACAACACGTTTTACCCCAAGTCTATCAATCAATAAACCGCATGGAATTTGCACCAATGCATAGATAAACATGAAGAAAGAACCAAGAGTTGAAAAATCATTTGCAGTCATAAAAAAAGCGCTGCGAAGCTCTGGTTCTACAAGCCCTGGCGCAATACGAAGAACGTATTGATATAAGAAAAATAACGCAACGCCTCCCCAAGCAAGATAAGCATGCATAGAAGTTTTTTCTTCGTTCATTAGGCCAAGCGTTCCAAATTTTTATATTCGTTATACTTTGGCGTTTTTGAAGGCCACGGGCAAGTTAAAAATGGGGAATTTTGCGTTAAATAATGATGCGTAACTTTCTCAAGTTCTATTTGTAAGGCTTCGACCGGAACAGCGATGTTTGATGAAACAATTCCAGCAGGTTGCGTTCCTTTAAGTTGCCAAAATTCGGCTTGAGTGGCTGCATTAGTATAAGTTTTAGCGCATAAAAACATTTCAATAGCTAATTGAGGAGCATACCCGTTTGTAGCTTCTGTTTTGCTGGGAGGCATTCCCGTTTTGAAATTTACAATCAAATTACCTTGAGAAGTAAAAATACAAGCATCAACTCTAGCTTTTAGTGTTATTTGTTTTGTAGTTATTAATTGAGTGGATAAGTCCTGCTCACTTTGAATTTTAATTGTATGCAGATCATTTACTTGGGTTTGTATCCACTCAAGAATACGTGAAAGTTTACCCTTCCACAAAATCGGATGACTACTTAATTTTAAAGTGTGTATGTGCTGAACTGCAGCTTCTAATCCTTCTTTTAAGTACACTTCAATAATTTTGTGAGTTGCCAATCCAAATTCTTTTGCAAAATTTTGTGTGCAGCTTCTTTCAAGCTGCCTTAATTTTAAAATGTAGCGAGCATGAAATCCATATGGATCTTGCATAAGTTGGTTAAACCCGGTTGCACTAATAGTTGTAGGGCGGCTGCTGACAATAGGGTTGGCAATGGGTCTTTCCCCAATCATGGAGATTCTTTTTACTTGATGTTTTTCAAGTGCATTAGCTTGCACCAAAGGGTGCTCAAATGTTGCATCAGAAGAATAGCTCAAAACATTAAGCTGCTTTTTTGCAGCCCATTGAAAAAGTAAATCTGGGAAATTTTTCCCATTGACGATTTTGAACAAAAGATGGCTTTGTAACGGACGAATTTGGTTATGTTTTAAACAAAATACAACGTGCTCAGGTTTGAATTTTAACGCTGCATGAAGTCCAAAATGAATTTGTGAACGATGATTTTCTAAATTCACAGCGCCTTTAAACCATTCTAAACAATCAAGAGTGCCATCTAATAGTTGTGTGAAATCGACTAATGGCGATAGCTGTTGTTGAATTGAAAGTGGTAATTTTTGAAAAACTTCCGCAAATGTAGCTGAAAAAATTTGATTGCCTGCAATATTTAAGAGCTGATGACATAAAGGATGATTTGGTAAATCAGTACCCAGAGTTTGCTGTTGATTTTTCCGAAGGCTGTATTCCCAATTCAATACAGTTTTGTGAAAATCAGTATCCACTTTTTCAAGTAACGGATGCCGCAGCATTTCAATAGCGTTGACCAAATTTTTTTGTGTTGTGTATATGTATAATTTTTGAACCCAATCCAATGCTGCGCTAGTTTGATTATTGGAAACAGTTTGGGTTATTTGCTGCCATAAAGTTACATCGTCACAAATAAGCACAAAGCTTTGTTTACACAATTCTAAAGCTTGCTGACTAAGTAAAAAAAGTGAAGAAAACTGATTTTGCTTTGAAGTATCTAATTTTGCAGTGCACTGAAATGACAAATCTACTTCATGAATTTTTTTAATTATTTTTAGAATGTTACGTTGATTTCGCTGTTCCAAATTTGCTGACGCAATAGACATTGTGCCAAGTGTTTTGATTTCATCTGTAATTTGCCAAAGGTTGCAAAAATCTGCAAATCGCATGGTTGGAAATTCAGATCGCGCAAGTTGTATGGAAGCCAGAAAATTATTCATAAGCTTGTGATTTCGTAGTAGGTGATAGAGTTAACAACTTTTGTAAAGTTTTGTGAAAAACTGCAAGCATTAGTAGTGCTACTAAGCTTATGGCGCCGCTTACGATGAATGTCGCGAATTGATCATACATATGTTCAGCAATACCACCAATACCCCCAGCTAATAAAAGGGCTGCTGCACTTATAAGGTAGAAAAATCCAATTCCAGTTCCACGTAAATCTTCTGGTACGTGGTCGGCTATAAGGCTTAAAAACATGCTTTGGCTCATGCCAATTTGAATGCCCCATAGCGCAACACCAATCATCATAGTGGTTAAGTTTTCTGCAAAACCTAAAAATGCATCGGCCAAAATTAGAATGAAAAAACTCAACCCTAAAAACCCATAGCGACCAAATTTATCAGATAGGTATCCAACTGGGTAAGAGCACAAAGAATTCATCACATTGTATAAAATTAAAATTGCATGGGAAAAACTTTGGTCTAAATTAAAGCTACCGGTTGCGTGCAATACGAGAACTGATTCGCCAACACGTGCGCTCATGAATACAAGGGCTATGCCCATTAAAATCCAATAGGGTTTTCCTAAACGTTTAAGGTCACTCAAATGAATAGGGTGGCGAATAGGCTTTTTATCGACTGTTACTTCTTCCGCATGAGAATCTTTTACAAAAAATAGAACAAGCAAAAGACCAAGAAAAGCTGGCACACTGGCTACTGCAAATACAGTTTGGAAATTTTGATTGGTGGATACCATGCACCAAATGCCAACAAACCCACCAATGAATGAGCCTGCAACAGCTAAACTTTGTCTAAGACCAAAACAAGCACCCTTAATATTTTCAGGTGCAAGGTCACCCACTAACGCATCGCGAGGGGTTGATTGTATTCCATTTCCTAAGCGATCAAGTATGCGTGCTGTTAATAAAACCCCAAAGCTTGATGACAAAGCAAAAAATAATCTAGCAATTACAGTTAGTGCAAATCCCCAAACCATAACTAATTTGCGTTTACGCAGATAATCACTAATAACACCCGAAAAAAGCTTCATGATGTAAGCCAAAGCTTCAAAAAACCCTTCAAGCAACAGTACAATTCCTGTAGCTACGCCTAAAATTTGCTTTACGTATAAAGCAGCAATGCCAAAAATCATTACGGCAGATATATTAAGAAGCATGCTGGCAAAGCCAATAGCCCAAATGGACGCAGGAATCCTGGTCTGAGATTTTTTCATCATATTGCTAATAAAGAAGGGGTATGGCCAAATGGATTAACGTCCTGTCAACATATCAAATTTGTAAAGAGAGTGCAATGAAAGTTATAAAAACCGTATTAGTCACGGGTTCATCAAGTGGAATAGGGTATGGCATTGCCAAAGTGCTTTTGCAGAATGGTTATCAGGTAGTGCTTCATGGTATTGAACCGCATTCTCAGGTTACATCTTTGGTGGATGACTTATCTGAGCAAGGTAAGGTTCTTGGGTATTACAGTGTTGATATTGGTAATCCTCAAGCTATTGAACAGTTTTGTAGCGATTTGAAGATGGCAAATATTACAATCGATATTTTGGTCAATAATGCAGGTATTCAGCATGTTGCGGCGATTCAAGAATTTTCTGTACAAAAATGGGATCAGATTTTGGCTGTGAATTTATCATCAGCATTTCATTTTATGCAGCATCTTCTGCCTTATATGCAGACTCAAAAATGGGGTAGAGTCATTAATATTTCTTCGTGTCATGGCTTGGTAGCATCGGCAAATAAATCAGCCTATGTTGCTAGTAAACATGGTATAGTGGGGCTCACAAAAGTTGCAGCATTAGAAAATGCAAAACAAGGCATAACGTGTAATGCCATTTGCCCGGGCTGGGTGTTAACACCACTGGTTGAAGCACAAATTGAAAGATTGGCTGCTGAGCAAGGTATTAGTATAGAGCTTGCACGGTCAAATCTATTGCTAGAAAAACAACCAAGCGGAAGTTTTGCTAAGCCAGAAGAAATTGGTGAATTTGTTTTGTTTTTGTGTAAACCTGAGGCAGCTCAAATTAATGGCGCATCTTTAACCATGGATGGTGGTTGGACGGCGCAATAAGGAAGTAAAAGATAATGAATTTTGATATTGTGTTTTGGGCATTAGCTCTTGTTGCTGCCGGTCTTGGGCTGTTCTGTTTTCGTTTGTTTAATCAAAAACAAACCTTGCTTATCGAAAATATTCAATTACTTAGTCAAACTCAAACTGACCAGCAAGTTCAACAAATGTGGCAACAACAAATTGAACGTCTTACGCAGCAAGCTTTAATTAATCAATCGAATCAATTTTTAGGACTAGCTAAAGCGCAGTTTGACGGTGTTTTGGAAAAAGCGAATTTGACTTTTGAACAACGTCAGGAGCAATTTAAGCACTTGCTCGAACCTATTTCAAAATCATTAGAACAAGTAAATACTCAGGTTCAAACCGTTGAAAAACATCGTATTGAAGCATTTGCTGATTTGAAACGTCAACTTACTGACATGGTTATAGGGCAAAAAGATTTGCGCCAAGAAACTGCGACTTTGGTTAAAGCTTTGCGAACACCACATGCTCGGGGGCAATGGGGCGAAATGCAGCTTAAGCGCGTTATTGAAATGGCTGGAATGGTTGATCATGTTGATTTTCAAGAACAAGTTTCCACCGTTGATGGCAAGCTTCGTCCCGATATGGTAGTGCGTTTACCCGCCGG
>Ga0207938_1000025_pt1 | contig 22348 bp, 19 predicted proteins | sample LakMenEpi15Mar12_FD_150671 | JGI IMG/M metagenome (GOLD analysis project Ga0207938, IMG submission 150671) | Freshwater microbial communities from Lake Mendota, WI - 05MAR2012 deep hole epilimnion (SPAdes) | ecosystem: Environmental > Aquatic > Freshwater > Lake > Epilimnion/Euphotic zone ...
ACGGATTTAAACTATTACTTACATCAAGATAACTAACACTTACATCCCTTAAATATGCGTTGCGCCATAACTTAGTAGAATCACCCAAACTTCCTGTGTTATTTGTTAATGGATTTAAATTAGAACTTACATCAATAGATATTGTGCTTACATCATATATATAAGCATTACTCCATGCTATAGTGTTAGAACCTAAACTATAAACATTACTAGTTTGTGGAATTATATTCAATATAAAATTAGAAAAGTCTATATTAAAAGCGGCATTAAATAACTCTCCGCTCACTCTCAATGCTGTACAATTAATTACACCGCTAACATCTATTTGATAAGCAGGAGCAGAGTTATTAACACCAATAAATCCTTGTTCAAGATCAATACAAACAAGGTTGTTATCAGATATATTATAACTATTATCTGTTATAGCCGCCATACCAGTAACTGTATTGCTTGACATAATACTCTATAGAAATAATATAATATAAAATAAATATTTATATTAAAAAATATTTATATTAAAAAATACTATTAAAAATACTATTAAAAATACTATTAAAAATATTTATATTGTTTGATTTTGTATTATGGTTTATTTTCTAATGCTTCTACTCTTAATATTAAACTATTTATAATTGATTTTTGATTTGAAATAGTTGTTTCTTGAGTTTTAAATATTTTATGTAATTCTTTAATAGCCACTAATCCATATGTAAAAACAGAGTTATAATTTACATTGTATGGTTCTTGTTTTAATAAAATATTACTTACCGTGTATAGATTATTGCTTGAATCGTATAGATTATTGCTTGAATCGTTTAGATTATTACTTGAATCGTATAGATTATTACTTGAATCATATAGATTATTACTTGAATCGTATAGATTATTGCTTGAATCGTATAGATTATTACTTGAATCGTATAGATTATTACTTGAATCATTTGTTTGTGTTATTAAATTATACTGTTGTTCATAAATATCTCCTCCATTAACCACAAAACTTAGGTCGCTTATTTGTAAAAGTTCTTGCGCAATTAGTCCTGCTTCGTAATTCCATATGTATCCACTTAAATCACCATTATAACTAGCATCTAACAAGACTTGGGTTTTTTGATAAAACTTTGGACAAAGTTGATTTATTACAGTTAATCCATTGCTAATGTTAATTTCATTATGCTTTAGACGATCATCAGAACTTACTGTTGATCCGTTTGCCCTAAGAGTTATTGCGTTTAAATTTAAAAAATTCCAATTACCCGCTTCATCAATACTATTAAAAGTGCTATCAAACACATTATAACTTGTTGGGGGACGACCTTTTAAAGAAGAAGTCATTACTCTATTTGTTCCCTCTTGAGCAACAGCAGCAAATATTCCAAGTTCTTTAGACCAACAAACATTAGCCCACATATTATTATCATTTGCTGATAATCTCCCAGTCCAATTTATTCCGTCTGGGGAAGTCATTACTCTGTTAGTTCCACTTTGAGCAACAGCAACAAATAATTTTAGTTCTGCCGACCAACATACACTTCTCCATTCATTGGTTGGTGTTGTTCTCGCGGTCCAAGTTATTCCATTATTGGAAGTCATTATTGATTGATTTGATCCACCGTTACCAACAGCAACAAATAGTCCTAGTTCTTTAGACCAACATACACCTCTCCAGGTGTTGCTTGGTGTTGTTCTCGGTGTCCAATTTATTCCATTTGGGGAAGTCATTGCTCTATTTGTTCCGCTATAAGCAACAGAAACAAATAATCTAAGTTCTGGCGACCAACATACACCATGCCATTCGTTGGTTTCATTTGCTGATACTCTTCCTGTCCAAGTTATTCCATCTGGTGAAGTCATTACTCTATTTGATCCAGCGTTAGCAACAGCAACAAATAACATTAGTTCTGACGACCAACATACACTATTCATTTGATTGCCTGGTGATGTTCTCCCAGTCCAAGTTATTCCATTTGGCGAAGTCATTAATGGATTAGTTCCGCCCAACGCAACGACAACAAATAGTCCAAGTTCTTTAGACCAACATACACTAAACCAAGAATTGGATTCATTTGATGATGCTCGTCCAGTCCAAGTTATTCCATTTGGTGAAGTCATTACTCTATTACTTCCATTTTCAGATACAGCAACAAATAATCCTAGTTCTGGAGACCAACAAACATTACGCCACGCATTTGCTTCATTTGATGATGTTCTTCCAGTCCATGAAACTAATGGTCTAGAAGTCATTACTCTATTACTTCCATCATAAGCTACAGCAGCAAAAAGTCCTAGTTCTCTAGACCAACATATAGTACGCCAAGAATTAGTTTCATTTGCTGATAATCTCCCAGTCCAAGTTATTCCGTTAGGCGAAGTCATTACTCTATTTGATCCCCCATCAGATAGAGCAACAAATAATTTTAGTTCTGCTGACCAACATACACTATACCAAGAATTGGTTTCATTTGCTGATAATATCCCGGTCCAAGTTGTTCCATCTGGTGAAGTCATTACTCTATTACTTCCAGAGTTAGCTACAGCAACAAATAATGCGCGTTCTGGCGACCAACATACAAAAGACCACCCATTGCTTTCATTTGATGATAACCTTCCAGTCCAATTTATTCCATCGGGCGAAGTCATTACTCTATTACTTCCAGTTTGAGCTACAGCAACAAATAGTAGTAGTTGCGGTGACCAACATACATTAAGCCATTGATTAGAATCATTTGATGATGTTCTCCCGGTCCAAGTTATTCCATCTGGTGAAGTCATTACACTATTACTTCCACTTACGGCAACAGCAACAAATAATGCGCGTTCTGGCGACCAACATACATTAAGCCACGGATTGTATTCATTTGATGAAGTTCTCCCGGTCCAAGTTATTCCATCTGGTGAAGTCATTACTCTATTTGATCCACCATAAGCTACGGCAACAAATAATGTGCGTTCTTTAGACCAACATACACTATTCCATGAGTTGGATTCATTTGATGATGTTCTCCCAGTCCAAGTTATTCCATTTGGTGAAGTCATTACTCTATTTGATCCACCCCAAGCTACCGCAACAAATATTCCTAGTTCTGGAGACCAACATATACCATTCCAATTATTGGTTTCATTTGATGATACTCTACCAGTCCAAGTTTGAACAGCAGTTTCTGTTGCTGTTGCTGTTGCTGTTATAATAGTTCGTGTTAAGTCTGGACAAGTGATTCCTGGATAGGCATCTTTTGCCAGTCCATAATATCCATTAACTGCGCTCCAACTAATATCTCCGCTAATTTCTTGATATAACCTATGTGTTGTGGTTATTATGTTATTACTTACATCAGCACTTATTTTAGATAAATTTGTTATATTTCCGCCACATATATTAAATATTAAGTTTCCACTTATACTTATAGAATTTGATAAACTCAAATCGCGTATATATGCGTTTTTCCAATATATACTAGAGGACCCCAAATTGAAAGTGTTGTTTGTAGAAGGAATAATATCACTATTTACACTTGAAAGATTAACAGAAGATCCGCCACCGCCACCAGATATACTATAAGGAACACCATTTATTTTATTAATGCTTAAGTCATCGCTAAATATATTTTTCCACCTATTTGCCAAAGAACCTAAATTACAACTAGTGTCAATAACAGGTAATATGTTTCCACTTATAGAAATAGTATTGCTTACACTAATATCTCTTATAAAAGCATTGCCCCAAATTTTGTTGCTAGGACCACCTAAACTTCCCCCATTGTTTGTTAATGGACCAAGGTTAGCGCTTACATCAATTGTGCTAGTACTTAAATCTCTTATGTAAGCGTTGCGCCATAACTTAGTAGGACCACCTAAACTTCCACTAAGATTAAATAATGGACCAATATTTACACTTACATCAATTGTGCTAGCACTTAAATCACTTAAATAAGCATTGCGCCATAACTTAGTAGGAGCACCTAAACTTCCGCTAAGATTAAACAATGGGCCAACATTTACACTTACATCAATCAAACTCACACTTATATCTCTTATGTAAGCGTTGCGCCATAACTTAGTAGGACCACCTAAACTTCCACTAAGACTGACTAATGGACCAATGTTTCCACTTATATCAATAGTAGCAACACTTAAATCGTTTAAATAAGCATTGCGCCATAACTTAGTAGGACCACCCAAACTTCCGCTAAGATTAAAAACTGGAACAATATTAACACTTACATCAATAGCAGCAACACTTATATCTCTTATGTAAGCATTGCCCCATAACTTATTAGGAGCACCCAAACTTCCGCTAAGATTAAACAATGGACCAACGTTTCCGCTTAACTCAATAGCAGAAGCGCTTATGTTGCGTATGTATGCGTTGCTCCATAACTTAGTAGGAGCACCTAAACTTAAACTATTGTTTATTAATGGGCCAAAATTTACGCTTACATCAATTGAACTTACACTTAAATCTCTTAAATATGCGTTGCGCCATAACTTAGTAGGAGCACCTAAACTTAAATTATTTAAAAAAGGATTTAAATTAGAACTAATATCAAGAGTAGAAACGCTTAGATCGTTTATATATGCGTTGTTCCAGATTTTATTGGAGTTGCCTAAACTTCCGCTGTTATTTATTAAAGGATTTAAACTATTACTTACATCTATAGAACCAACACTTAAATCCTGTAAATATGCGTTGCCCCATACTTTATTAGAATCACCCAAACTTCCTCTATTATTTATTAATGGATTTAAATTGGTACTCACATCAATAACGCTAATGCTTGCGTCGTATATATAAATATTACTCCACATTTTGTTGTCAGACCCTAAACTATAAGTATCGGTGATTTCAGGAATTATGCTGTCTTGTAATTGATTGAAGTCAATAATATCTCCTGTATTAAAAACATTAGTTCCGATTCTTAAAGCATCACAGTTAATTCTTCCACTAACATCTATTTCGTGAATAGGATTAGATTTATGAACACCAATAAATCCTTGCTCTAAGTCAATACATACAATATTATTCTCAAGAATGTTATAATTACTATCATTTGTTGAAGCAGAAGCACCGGTAAATATATTATTTGACATAATACTTTATAAAAATACTATAATAAAAATTTTATATTAAAAAATGTTTATTATATTTAAATTTTCTAAATATTATTGCATTGTTGTTCTAAGGCACGCTTGGGAATTATTTGTTATACCATCCCAATGAATATTACAACGTTTTGCCCATTTATTTTTTTCGCAAATTATATCATTATCACTAGTTCCAGATGCGCTAAATAAAGCAACTGGATAAGCACGACAATCATTAGGAGATGCTAGACCCGAATTTATAGATCTTCTATTTGTACATATTTTTTTATTAGTACTATCATAACCTACGTCCCAATAATCTGGACAATCACCAATAACAGGTGGGTAAGTAGAATTTTTTTGAGTTGAAGTAATGAAAAATCCTATAATAACTAATCCGAATATTAATAAAACACTAGCAACCACTAAAACTGTTTTATTATAATTTCCTAACATTAGATTATATTATAAATATATTAATAAAATAATCTAATGTTGGAAAATTAAATTCTAATTTTTATTTTATTTTTAATTTAATGTAAAATAAACAATTTAATATATTTTAATTATTATATATACAATAAATGTCAAATGGAAAAATAAACATAACGGGTCCTAATATTTCTGCTAAATTTTCAATGATGGATAAAATACCAATAAACACTAATACAAATTATCAAAATGTATTAACTGGTAATTTTGAGCGCTCTAGACTATCTGATGCTTATTTTTCAAAACAAAACATTCAAATAATACAAAATGGTATTCGTAAAGGAGTATATGATAAATCGCAGTCGCGGATATTAGTAGATAATCAACCAGAGGATCAAATAGTTACTGTTATGAGAGCAATGTACTTACAACATTCTAAAAATTTAGAAACAAATATTTCACAACAAATAGTAGAATTAAATGCCTTTGTTTTAAATTATTGCGTGGTTAGCGTATTTAATGAGGCAGTTGCTTATTTAAAATATAAAGAAGACGCAAGCACAATGCATAGACCAATGCAACATCCTATATATTCAAATAAAACAAATAAAACACTAGAACAAAAAGCATGGTTTTAAGTAATTAATAAAATTTTATTAATAAAATTATTATATGTTATAATATTATTATAACACATATTAATGAGCGCACACATTACTGGTACTACTAATACAAATAATGATATAAGTGTTGAAAATAATATATCAATACTTCCTTATGCCATAACGGAAAGCAGTCCTGTAATAATAATTGGTGGTGGTGGTGGCGGCAGCACAGATTTAACATTTGTTTCTAGTAATATTGTTCCAGATAATGATAATAATCGCAATTTAGGAACCAATACTATTAAATGGGCTAATGCTTTCGTATATAATATGTATGTCAATTCAATTGATATAAGTACGAATATAGGAGGAGCTGCTTTTACTACTTTTAGAAATAAAATAGATGCTTCTTTTAACAATGTATATACAAAGTTATATGTGGATACTTCATTTAACAATGTATATACAAAGTCATATATAGATACTTCGTTAAACAATGTTTATACTAAATTTGGAAATGTAGATACTTCATTTACTAATGTATATAGTACATTTGGAAATGTAGATACTTCATTTTCTCAAGTTTATACTAAATTTGGAAATGTAGATACTTCGTTTGCTAATGTTTATACTAAATTTAATAATGTAGATACTTCATTTGCCAATGTTTATAGTACATTTGATCAGGTAGATGCTTCATTTGCTAATGTTTATAGTACATTTGATCAGGTAGATGCTTCGTTTGCTAATGTTTATAGTACATTTTATCAGGTAGATGCTTCATTTGCTAATGTTTATAGTACATTTGATCAGGTAGATGCTTCATTTGCTGAAGTAGATGCTTCGTTTGCTCAAGTAGATGCTTCATTTGCTGAAGTAGATGCTTCATTTGCTAATGTTTATAGTACATTTGATCAAGTAGATGCTTCGTTTGCCAATGTTTATAGTATATTTGATCAAGTAACTAGTACATTTGCTCAAGTAGATGCTTCATTTGCTCAAGTAACTAATACATTTACTCAAGTATTTAGTACATTTGCTCAAATAGATTCTTCATTTGCCAATGCTTATAATACGTTTGCTCAAGTAGATGCTTCATTTGCTAATGTTTATAGTATATTTGATCAAGTGGATGCTTCGTTTGCTAATGTTTATAGTACATTTGCTAATGTTTATAATACATTTGCTGAAGTAGATAGTTCATTTGCTCAAGTAGATGCTTCGTTTGCTCAAGTAGATAGTTCGTTTGCTCAAGTAACTAGTACATTTGATCAAGTAGATGCTTCGTTTGCCAATGTTTATAGTACATTTGCTAATGTTTATAATACATTTGCTCAAGTAGATAGTTCATTTGCTCAAGTGGATGCTTCGTTTGCTCAAGTGGATGCTTCGTTTGCTCTTGTGGATGCTTCGTTTGCTCTTGTGGATGCTTCGTTTGCTCAAGTGGATGCTTCGTTTGCTCTTGTGGATGCTTCATTTGCTAATGTATATAGTACGTTTGCTCAAGTAACTAGTTCATTTGCTCAAGTAGATGCTTCATTTGCTCAAGTGGATGCTTCGTTTGCTCAAGTGGATGCTTCGTTTGCCAATGTGTATAGTATATTTGCTCAAGTAGATATTTCATTTTCTCAAGTAGATATTTCATTTTCTCAAGTAGACACCTCGCTAGTTGATGTTAATACAAGATTAACAATACTTGATACTTCATTTACTAATGTGTCTAATAAATATGGAATATTAGGTGAAAAAATAGATTTTTCATATATATCAAATAAAATTATCTTCTATATTAAATAAAATTATCTTCTATATTAAATAAAATTATTTTCTATATTATAAAAATAAGTGCTATTTTTCAATTTTATAATTATAGCAATTTTTACAATATAAAAATAATATGGTTATATTTAAATTATGACTAGTTCTATAAATACTTTAATAGGAACATTTTCTTCAATTGATGTTAATAGTAACACTATTATTGATAGTAGTAATTTAATATGTATTGATACCTCATATAATAGAATAGGTATTAATACAACTGACCCATCGTATAGTATTACTATTATAAATAATACTTCTGATACAAATAACACTAGTAATGCTATTGCGACACCAAAACTTTACATTACAGAAATATCAAATATAAATATAGTAGGTGAAACAATGTCAGGTAATTTTATATATAATAAATTTGAAATTTATTGTGATTCAAGTGGTTATTTAAGAATGAGAGATTATTAGCAATTCAATTTTATGTATATATAATATATAATGAGCAGTGGGCTATTAAATTTAATACCTAATGATATATTAAATTTAATATGGGAACAAATCACACCCAATGTCAAGTATTTATTGAATAAATATTATTTGAATAAATATTATAACTATCGTTTTTATAGTATTCACGCTTATAATTTTAATAATTTTAATAATTTTAGCTATTATCATTATTTATTAACTAAGGATTTACTATATTTTAGCAAAGTTGTTCTTACTCTTTACATAACAAATACTAGCACCACAAACTACTATAAAAAATTTGTCTATAAAAATGTTGTATTTTATAATCTAGTTGATTTCTTTTTATATTATTGCACTAAGAAAAGTGAAATTATTAATATTATAAAGAAATATAATTTAAGTCATTTAATAAAAAAATCACATAAAAATAATGCTAATAAAAATATTAGATGGACACTATAAATTATTATAATTCTGATGATATAAATTATATTACTAACAATGTTAAAAAATACATTAATAATCTGGAAAAAACTAATTCCTCAAAATATTTATATGTTTATGGTGAAACAGGAATAGGAAAAACAACAATTATAAAAAACATATTACATTCATTGAAATATAATGTTTGCTATATTGACTGTAATAATAACACATTAACTTTAGAGGAGTTAATTAATATAACTGATAATAAAGATGTATATTCTATGTTTTTTAATAATGTTCAAAATAATGCGCTAATAATAGATAACATAAATTATTATTTATATAATGATAAGGGTTATTTTAATAACTTGGTAAAACTATTAAAAAAAAACAAACTTCATAAATTTATACCCTTTATTTTTATAAATACTTTACAAGAAGAGAAAAAATTTACAGAATTATCTAAATTATCGCATTGTTTAAGAATAAATCCTCCTTCTAGTATTCAATTGAAAAATATTATATATAAATTCTATCCTAAAATACTGACTATGGAAAATAATACATTAATTGTTGATAATATTATAACTTATTTAGATTATAAATTTTATAAATTTATAAATATAGATTATTTTTATAAAAATGATCTTATTGAATTAAAGTTTATTACTAATAATAGTAATATTAATAATACTAGTATTAATAATAATAACAATATTAAAGTATTAACTAAAAATTTCTTACACTACAAGTATAGTTTGCAAAATTTAGATGTTATAAATTATTCAGATAGAACAAGTTTAAGTTTATTACTACACGAAAATATTATTAAATTGTTTGATAACAATTTAACCCAAAACGAACTGAAAATATACAAACAAATTTTAGATAATTTTATTTTTTGTGATTGTATAGACAAAAATATTTTTTTGTATCAAATATGGCAATTAAACGATATTACTTATATTATTAAAATATTTTACAATAATTTTATTTTATGGCAAAATAACTTATTAAAAAATATAAGTCAAGAAAATATAATTTTTACCAAAATATTAACCAAATATAGCAGTGAGTATAATAACTTCAATTTTATATTTAATAATACTCAATTATATAGTACTAATAAAAAACTATTGTTGTTACATATTTTTATAGTTGATAATAGTAATGAATTTTATGCTAAATTGGTTTATAGCAGGTTTATGAAATTAATTGAACAATACAATAATTATAAACTGATTAATTCGTGTAAAATTATTGAGGATAGCGATGAACTTATTTTTGATGAATCTTTTAATTAATTTTTCCATTAGCTAATTTTTCCATTAGCTAATTTTTCCATTGACTAATTTGCCAATACATTTTCCAACATCTTCATTTGGTAAGCATTCATAAATAGAATTGTTTAATTCGCATATGTAGTAATTTTTACCTTCAATAGTAATTGAAACTAGTTCTTCTTCCTCCTCCTCTTCCTCTTCTTCCTCTTCTTCTTCTTCCTCTTCTTCCTTTTTTGCTTTGCTTAATTCCTCCTCTTCTTCCTCTGTTTTTGCTTTTGCTTTTGCTTCGCTTACGCTTATGCTTAATTCCTCTTCTTCTTCCTCTTCCTCTTCCTCTTCCTCTTCTTCTTCCTCTTCCTCTTCCTCTTCCTCTTCCTCTTCCTCTTCCTCTTCCTCTTCTTCCTCCTCTTCCTCTTCCTCTTCCTCTTCTTCCTCTGTTTTTGCTTTGCTTAATTCTTCTTCCTCTTCTTCTTCTTCTTCTTCTTCTTCTTCCTTTTTTGCTTTGCTTAATTCTTCTTCTTCTTCATCTTCTTCCTCTTCTTCCTTTTTTGCTTTGCTTAATTCTTCTTCTTCTTCCTCTTCCTCTTCCTCTTCCTCTTCCTCTTCTTCTTCTTTTGCTTTTGCTTTTGCTTTTGCGTCGCTTACGCTTACGCTTACGCTTACGCTTGATTCTTCTTCTTCGTTTTCTTTTGTTTTTATAATATTATTAGAAATATTTGTTAATTTGACAATTTTTACTTCTTTTGTAGTATTTTTGCTAGATTTGACTTCATTTATACTAATAGTAATATTGTCTTTGTTTTCTTTTAACAGTTCATATTTTTTTACTAATTCGTCATAGTCGCCCACAAGTTTAATATATTTAGTATTTAATTCAACATATTCGGGTAATTTAAATAGAAACAACTTCAAATTTTGTAACAATTCATTATTTGTTTTATTTTTTTCTACAAAAACAGTCAAATTAACTTTCAACGAATTTGTAAGATCAGACGACAATTTATTGATTAATTCTACTAAGTCACTATCCATATTATAAAATGTAATGATTTATATTTTAAATAAGTTTAAAATATAATTTAAATCAATTTTATAAAAAATTTTGATAATAAAAAATTTTGATATTAAAAAATTTTGATATTAAAAAATTTTGACATTAAAAAATTTTGATAATAAAAAATTTGGACATAAAAAATTTTGATATTAAAAAATTTGGACATTTATTTTACATTTATTTTATATAATTTATTATTAACAGCAGATTTGTTATTTACAGATTTATTATTCAATATATAGTCTTCGTTTTCGTCATATAATTCGGGTAATAATTTAGATAATGGTTTCTCAACTATTAACAATAATCTTTCGTGTTTTAATAGTTTCCTATATTCTTGAATATTTAAATTTCCGTAAAATTTATCTAAAGTATAAAACGGCGAAGGTGCCAATTTTATATTTTTCTCATAATTATAAATTTTACTGTATATAGTATTTAATAAGTAATATCTCTCAAATTTTTGCGATGACTCTATATTTTCGTTCATTAAATATGAGCAAGCACATTCTGGACTACAAAAATTACCATAACAATAATATATATTTTTCATTTCATATTTAGGAATCATTATTGAATCATTATCAAAACAATATGTACACCAGAAGCAAGCACCTTTCTTATTAACATTGTTTGTTTTTAATTGTTTTGAAAGATCTTCAAGTTTTTTTGATATAATTTTATTATATAAAAGTTTCTCGCTAGTATTAATTTTTCTATCAAAATTATTATCTTCATAAGTCATATTGTCTTCATTATTTAAACATTGTTCGCTGTTTATACATTGTTCATTATTTATACTTTGTTCAATGTTTATACTTTGTTCATTATTTATATTTTGCTCGGTATTTTCTATGTAATCATAATTATTGATTATGTTATCAAAGTCTTTTATATTATATACTATTGGTGAGTAATTTAGTTCTCCTATAATTATATCTCGTAATTTACAATTTAAGTGTAGAATTATATTAGGTTTTTGATTTAGTTCAACTATTATTTTTTTTTGTTCTATGATTTTTCCGCCTTTAGGTTTTCTACCTCTTTTTTTATGAATAATGTTTTTACATATATCTGTAATTATTTCATTTATATTAGCATTTATATTAGCATCTATATTAGCATATGTATTAGCATATGTATTAGCATCTGTATTGTCATTAGTGTTTGTATTCACATTGTAGGTTGAAATGTCTAAAAAATTGTTCGATAATTCCAATAGTTTTAGGTTCTCGTAGTAAGACTTCGGTTTTCTTCCCTTTTTTTTAGGAACCATATTATTTTAAATAAATTACTTATAATTTATATTGTTTTAATTTATTATTTAAACAATATAAATTATTAATACTTAATATTAATATTAGAATTTTAATACTTAATTATGAATAGCAGTATTAATTGGAATGAAAAATATCGTCCAAATAATTTAGAAAAAATTATACTTAGTAATTATAATAAATTATTGATAAATAATATTATTGAAAAAAATTACTTTCCAAATTTACTTTTATATGGTCCTCCTGGAACTGGTAAAACTACAACAGTTATAAATTTAATAAATAGTTATTTGAGTAAATATTATAGCGATAATAAAAAACAAATAGTCCATTTAAATGCTTCACACGAGCGAGGGATAGAAATAATTAGGAACAACTTATATACGTTTGTTGTAAGTGATAATCTATTTTTTGAAGGTCCTAAATTCATTATTTTAGACGAGGTTGATTATATGACAAAATCTGCCCAATTAGCTTTAAAATATTTAATAGAATATTATAGTAATTATAATGTAAGATATTGCCTAATTTGTAATTATATTACAAAAATAGATAACAATTTACAAAGTTATTTTTGTAAATTGAAATTTAATAATATACCATTTGAAGAAATACATACTTTTTTATCTAATATTTGTATTAATGAAAAACTAACACTATCTACAGATTATTTATATCATATTATATATTTATTTAAGAATGATATAAGAGCAATGATCAATTTTTTACAATTGAATAATAATAATATAATATATTTCATAGATGCTAATGTATATGAAAAATTATATTCTATAAATTTAAATGATAATTATGAGGTTTTTAAAAAGAATTTTATAGCAATGGAGAAAAAATATAAATTTAATTACATTGAGTTTATAAAAATGTATATTTTTTATATATTAAAAAGTAATATACATAATATTAGTGATACTAAAATAAATTGTATTGAGTTTTTTGTCTACAATTATAATAAATTGAGCGATAAAAATATTATAATGTATAATTTATATAATTTAATCAAACTTTAAATAAATAATTTAAATAAATAATTTAAATAAATAATTTAAATAAATAATTTAAATAATAATTGAAATAATTATTAATTAAATTTAAACTACAAAACATGAATGTTGCCACGGAAAATGAATGGCTTTATTTTCTAGAAAATAACAATAACAATAGTAATTTTGCGAATTCTAGTAATAATTTAAATTCTGATAATGTTAATATAGATACTAATATACCTAATTGTGATATACAAAAAGTTATACCTGAAAAGAATTTTCAGAAAAATTGCTCAAATATATATATATCGACAAAAACAAAAATTTTATTTCTGAACACAAGCATTGATATTTTTGAAACTTTTTGGGTTTTACCAATTACAGATTATGATAAGCAAGAAATAGGGATTGTTAAAAAACAAATTAAGATATCTTTTGATGTTAAAGAAGATTATGCTAAGATGTTGTTAAAATTAGATAATACTACTAATGTTCATAATAAAATTATTACTCATATTGATTCTAATAACCGTTTTAAGCATGTACGAAAAATCAGCATTGGTTTATGTAAAAAGGATTTACTATATGCGCGCAATAAAGAGAAAAGTGCGTTTTACAATTGTTTTGTATTGTCATTAAGAATAAATATTGAGGGTGCTTTTAAAGAGATGCATGTTAAAATATTTAACACTGGAAAAATTGAAATTCCGGGTATTCAAAATGATGAGCAATTAAATATTATTATTAATAATCTTTTATTAATATTAAATAAATATGTTGATCCCAATATTGTGTGTAATTACAAAAATACAGAGGACGTTTTAATAAACTCAAATTTTAATTGCGGATTTTATATTAATAGAGAGATTTTATACACCATATTACGAAATAAGTATAATATTAATGCCATTTACGATCCTTGTTCTTACCCAGGAATCAGGTGTATTTATTATTGCGATAATAATACTACGAAAATCTCATATATGATATTTAGAACAGGAAGTATTTTGATTGTGGGAAAATGTAATGAAGACACGCTAAATGTTGTTTATGAATATATAAAAAATATATTATCGTGTGAATATGAAAGTATATTTAATGAAGGATCAAAAGTTAAAGAATTACATAGCAAAAAAATGAAGAAAAAATTTGTATATATTGAATAAATGCCAATTAAATAAATATAATTCGTCAAAAATTGTTAGTTGTTGTAAATAAATTGCTTACCATAATGTGTATAATATTTGCCATATTGTTCGCCATATTGTTCGCCATATTGTTCGCCATATTGTTCGCCATATTGTTCGCCATATTGTTTTCTATTTTATCTCTCAATTGTAATACATTGTTGTTGATTTCTGATATATTATTATGTATTATATAGTTTCGCAGTTTTTTTTCTAACTCTTCAACACTATTTAATTTTTTTATTATAAATGAATTAATATAATTGGTGTCATTAATTATTTGTGCTTGATCATTTTCAATAAAATTTCTATTATATGTTAAATAAAAAAAATTACATAAAATATTGAAATAAGTATCTAATTCTTTATTTTGATTTTGATTTTGATTTTGATTTTGGGTGCTTTGTTTCTTATAACTTAATACTGTTCTTTTATAAGTAAATAACACAGCATCTCTCAAATTTAATTCCATATTCATCGAATTTAAATTTATTTGAATCAAAAATTCAATATAATATATATACGCTTTTTCGACTATTAATGCTAGTTCATTAATATTTTCGCAATAAAAAAACAGAAGCATGTAAATATTTTTTAATAAAAATAACCCTTTTACATATAGCATCTCTAAATAATTTGGTTTATTTAGATATCTTATTAGCAAATTTTTATAGAAAACATTTGTGTAATTTTTTAATAACTTATAAAACTCGTCGTACTTCTCTGGTGTGTCCATTTTATAATATTCAAAAATATAATATTCGATTAAATCAATTAATATTAAATCAATCAATATTAAATCAATATTAAATCAATATTAAATCAATTAATATTAAATCAATTAATATAATATATAATACCAAAAAAACAATTTAAAGTTTTTAACAAATACATTTATATAAAATGAGTAGTGATAATGATAAATTAGTAATGCCTCCTTCTAGTATATGGAATCAAATAGCTAAAATATCAATCACAGAAGATAAACCTATTATGTTAGATTATTGGACGGATTCTCTTGAAAAAAAAGTTCTAATAGGTGTTAAAGAAAACAAAGAAAAATTATTAGTTAAAAACGAAGAAGAATATACAAGTCCAATTGTTAAAATATATAAAATGGATGAAGTATATATAATATGTACTGAAAACTCTATTTATTTAACCTCTACACGAATTGAAACACGAAGGATCAGTTCATAAAATGTTATTATTCTCTGTTTTTATATAATATACTATATAATATGAATTATTATTGTAAATAATCTTTTTATAATAATTTATTTTTAGTAATTTACAAATATGTCGCAAAATACTTATAAAAGTATTATAATTTGTTGTGCGTTCAGTAAAATATTTCTTAGAAGTTTTATAAAATTGCTTTATATAGTTTATGAATTCTTCTATTTTATTATTAATTTCATATTTTTTATATATTTCTTTATTTATATATAAATAATCACCCTCTTTTATACAATATATGTCTAAATAATTATAAACATATTCTTTTATAGAATTTGAACTTATATCATTTATAAATGTATTACTCATTATATATATTATATATAATACTTAAAGAAAAAGACATATTACCTCTCTAGTTTGTGTTAATTATATTATACAAGTGATTTACGAAAAATATTATTTCAATGTTATCTTCTTCGATGGTAAAATGATTATTTATGTAATTTATTATATATTTAATTATCAAATATTTCTTTTGTTCTACTATATTTATGGTGTTATTTTTTATATAATATAAAAAATTTTCTAAAATATCAATAATTGAATGTCCTTTATGAATTAGATTTAATACAAAACTAACTGCTTCTTTTTTTTCTTTATTTATACAATGATCTATTAATTCATCATAATAATTTATAATTATGTTTGATTCAATATCTAATTCTTTAACATCATTTAGCGATTCAAAATTATTATATAATAATTTTATTTTTTCGATATTATTTATTAAATTATTTATTGAGTTATTTGATAAATTGATTATGTATGTTTTTATATTATTATCAATATTGATATTTTCTTCACGAATTATTGTATTCAATATATTCAATAAATAATCGCGATTTAATGGTTCAAATTTTATTATATCTAATAAGTAAGAAAAATTGCTATTTATTTTTAGTATATTTGAAGTAGATAATATAAAATAGATAGTGTTTTTATAATTTTTTACTAATTCATAAAAATATTGCTGAATTACATCTGAAAACATTTCCACGTCCTCAATTACAATTATTTTTTTATAACTATTATTTATACAATTGTTTATAAATATTTTGACTTCATTTTTGTAAAAATGAATGCCTTGATCTCTCAATAAACTAATATAACATACATAACTATTTATTAAATTATTATTATTGTAATAATGTTTTATTATTATGTTAATTAAACTTGATTTTCCACACCCTGATTCGCCTTCTAAAATTAGATTAAAATAACTGTTTTCCAAATATTTATTTAATAAATTTTTATTATTATTGCTCAATAATAAATCATCTATGGTTTTTGGTTTATATTTATGTATTAATAAATTATTCATAATTTAAATTATTATAGTATAATAGTTATAATAATTTAAGTTATAATACTTTAATATTATATGAGTTATAATAATTTAAGTTATAATATTATATGAGTTATAATATAATAATTTAAGTAATAATCTATTATAATTTAATATAATATGAGTTATGATAACTATTATAATATACTGAATTTATCAAAAAACGCAACTATAAATGATATAAAAAAAGCATATAGACAATTATCTATAAGATTTCATCCGGATAAAAATAAGAATTGTGATCCTGAGCAATTTAATAAAATTAATGAAGCATATAGTAAATTACTTGATAAGTATAATAGCAATAGTACATATAATGTTGCCGATTTACATAATGAAGTTGAGAAATATCATAAAAATGAATCACATAATGATATATTAAAATATTGTAATTCAAATATGAATTCAAATATGAATTCTAATATGAATTCTAATATGAATTCTACTTTTAATTCAAATATGAATCCTACTTTTAATTCAAATATTAATTCTAATAATGCCGAAGATATTACTACAAATTTAAATATAAGTTTTAATGAAGCATATAATGGATGTAATAAACCTATTGTGGTAAATAGAAAAATAACGGTAAATAATGTTATAGGCAATGAAATAGAAACACTTTATATACCTATACCAAAAGGTATTGATAATAATGAAATTATCACCTTGCCAAATAAGGGAAATGTGTATATTTCTAATGGAATAATTAATTATAGTAATATTAAAGTTATAATTAGTTTGTTAAAACATGAAGTGTTTGAGAGAAATGGGCTAGATATTATATTTGTTAAAACCATAACGCTAAAACAGGCATTGTTAGGATTTACTTTTAATTTAAATCATATTAACAATAAAAATTTTAAAATTACATGTTTTGAAATAATAAATTTTAATTATGAAAAAGTGATCCCTAATATGGGGTTTATTAGAGATACTTTTGTTGGAAACCTTATTATAAAATTCAATATAACATTTCCACTAACAATCTCTCAAGAATCAAAACAACTTTTGGAAAAAGTATTATAATTATAACACTAACACTAACACTAACACTAACACTAAGGTTTCAATATTAATTTGTTAATAATAAATATTTGGATAAGTTTGTGTTGGCTTCCAATACCTCTTTTGAATTCAACTTACAAAACCAATTATAGTTATTTCTTTTTAATAACTCATCGGACGGCACGTATAAACCATAACATTTGGCATTTAGTTCTAAGAAAGTTGAACTCATAATATCTTCTAAATTGATTAATTTGTTATTTATATTTTTGGTGCCTATGTATTGCCCGTTTATTAAATCGATTTCGTCATTTTGACTCTTCATTAATAACCATTTATTTACTAAATCTTCAATATTTGTACTATTTGAATAATCAGAACTATATAAAATTTCTAAATGATTGATAAATTCTTTCATTTTTTTACATTCTTTTATACATCCAATAAATTTAGTAGATGGCATAAAATGCATAATATGCGAATTGGAAGATGTATTTTTGAATTCTGCTGTTACCATTTTATTATTTGTTAAAATATTTTCATAGATTTTATCTAATGATTTAAATAATATAAATGAATTTTCTATATATAGTCCCCCATAACTATATAATAATTTCATTATATTTAATGTTCTTAAATTGGATTTAATAGGGTCCGAAACTTTGTTTAAGTCCATAGTATTATTTTCTAATAATTTATGAAACGAATTATCGTCGATTATAATAATATGGAAATAATCGGAACATTTATTTATAATTGATCTTATTGTTAAATATAAATAATCTTGGTTTAATTCATTGCTATTTCTAGAACCAAAAGACTCCCATAGTCTACTATTTTTAACATAATCAATATGTATCCATATTATAGGTTTTTTTATAGCACTTAATTTGTCAATTGTATTATCTACATCATCATTTAATAAATATTTCTTTATTACATTTAACTCCTCTACTTGGGTATTAGAATCTACATTTAATTTAAATTTTTTATATATATATCCTATAACCATTAAAAGTACAATACTAATAAATAGATTGAAAAAATTTATTTTTTTAATATTCATATTATATATACTTTTATATATTAAAATTTTATTATATATGTAATAAATTTTTAATAGTTTTATTACATAATTTAATTTATGCTGGTATATTTATTTAAATTTGGAATCTATTTAAATTTGGAATTTATTTAAATTTGGAATTTATTTAAATTTGGAATATTGAAATCTGAACCTAATGGTAGAACATTACTTAAATATTGTATATTTATTATGTCATTTTTTACATCTCTATATACATCTTGTAAAAATGTTTCTTCTGTTTTACCAAAATTATGTAAAAATAATTTATCTAAATCAGGAACATTTATATATGTTCCATTGCTATATACTTGAGCATTTGACGGAACTCGTTGAAAATCGTAATAAAAGTCCACTAATATATATTTCCATGAAGTTAATTTTGCCATATATGTGGCTGTTAAATACGACCATACCATGTTTTCTGAACCCGGTAAATATCCATAAGGGGAGACATACATCATACGATCCGAAAACTCACTCGCAGTTAATGAGTTGCTAGTTTTTATTTTATTAATCGCTTCATTTATTTTGCTTTGCATATCAAATCCGCTAAAATTAAACCCCATAAAAAATGGTAATATTGTAGCAAAACACTCTAACCACCACCTTGAAATTGCGTTAGGACCTCTTTCACCAATATCTACCTCTTCAGCAAACCATCTCCCCGGTAATAGTGGTTGTATTAAATGATTTTGATATACATGAGTATATTCATGACTTATGGATGCGTATATTTCATTTCTCAACCATTGTCTTTTATAATCACTGGACTGACTATTAAACCATGAACCACTTAATATAGGGGTGTGTCCCATGCCTAAATCACAAGCCATATATAGACGTAGTCTGTTCGTTTTTGTCATATATTTTACACATACCCCACCACATTCTTCAACTCTTAAACTTAGGTTTGGAGTAGTAGTACCAATACAACAACCTATTTTCCAATCATTGGTTATAATTGATAATGCATCATTATTTACCCTATCTGTTCCGGGAGAAGAAGGTCTATATTGTTTGTCGCCCACATTTATATAGTGTGGTGTTATTAAATTGGTGGTTATATTAAAACTATCCCATTCACTTTGAGTAAAAATTATATTAGCAGCGGAAAAATTAGTATTACTAATCTTGTTTGATATGGCATTCATTAAATTATTATTTGTTATTCTATAATAAATATCATTGCTTGGTCTAAGTTTTCTAATCCATATTAATGGATTTATAACAGGTGTTGCTGCTATAAAATGAGTTTCAAATTTTCCTAGTGTATTTCCTAAATAATCAACAACTCTATTAATGTTTTCAAGTTCTGTAGTCCAATTCCACCAATCTCCATAATTAGGTAATTCATCGACTCTTGGAATATGTGCTAACTTCCATTGTTGATTATTATTTACATAGTTGTTATTCATTTGATTATAATATATAGCAATTGGACTATCATACAAATAACTACTTTTTTTATTAGAATACCATCCTCTTATTGAACCATATCCATCTGGTTTTATTATTGGATAAGTGACACTTATAGTTGTTTCAGGAGTTGTTGCTGGAGGAGTTGTTGCTGGAGGAGTTCTTGTTGGAGGAGTTGTTGCTGGAGGAGTTGTTGCTGGAGGAGTTATTGCTGAAAGACCAGGTTCAATTACTAATAACTCATTTGCACAATATTTATTATACTCATCCGGGGCTTCATATTTATATGATTGATCTTTTAATAAATTACAAAAATCATTATACGCAAGAGGTGTTAAGTTATTATCAGTAGTTTTTGAGCAACATTTCGCATTATTTGTATTAATATAAGTATCAGGATTCAATTTACTACTGTTATTAATGTTAGTATTATTACTATATTTTTCAATGTTATTGTTATTTAAAAATATACTTATTAAAACAATAACTAATAATATAACTAATATCAAAATAATATAACTATTATTTAATACAAACATATATATATATATTCTTTTTTATAACTAAATTTTCTTTAAAAAATGTTTAATAATTTTATTAAAGCAATTGCTTTAAATTGCTCCAAAATTTATCATTATTTTTCTTATTAATTTCATCTTGTTTATATAAATTATATGCTCTCATACATGAGATGTCATTTTCATCTTCTTTAGTTTTATTCAAATATTTATTTGCCTCGTCATTTTTCATTGGAACAATAGATTGTTGTGTTCTTTTGAATTTTATATCATCAAGTGAAGTGTAATTGCTTATATTATCTTCATTTGTTACTGGTATTATACTTTCTTCATGTGCTTTCTTCAAATCTTCATATTGGAATTTACTAAATAATCCCGAACTGTAATCTTCTGGTTTTGAATTTGTTAAATCGCAATAATTAGTATTGTTAAACTCGCTAATGTCTTTCTTTTTTATTAAATTGTTGCTTCTTAGAACCTTCTTTTTTTCTTCCATTATTTTATGTATTGAATTTATATCCGTACATTTTACTGTTTCTTCATTATTACTGGAATTAAGCCAATCGCCGTATCCATTTTCTTCATAGTCATTAGCAATTTTCATAGTAGTAAATTGCTCGTTAAACCATTTATTGAATTCTTGTGTTGATTTTGTGGTCATTATTTTATGTATTAACTCTTCATTTACTTCATTTTTATCGACCTCGTAATTTTCATTATAATTATTTAAATTTGTTAAGGAACTGTGTTTCTCTCTAAAATTATAAATGTTAAACAAAATTTTATAGGCACATGAGAAAAATAGGAAATAACTTTTATCTAGTCCTGACTTATCGGGATGACTTGCCAGAACCTTTTTTTTAGCACTCTTTAAGTCTTCTTCGTTAAAGTGTTTGCCTATAGCAAATAGCTTTAATATGTCATCATAATCATAATTAGTAATGTCTAAATCCATTTTATTTTAGTAATATTATAAATATACTATTTATAATGTTTATAATATTAATTCATTAATAATAAAATATTAAATATTATTATAATATATAAATGACTTCGCGACAATTAAAAGATTTAACACCACAAGAGTTGCTTCACTACGCGCAAGCGGATGCTGAAGAAGCAGAGGCAAGGGCAT
>Ga0207938_1000026_pt1 | contig 21348 bp, 16 predicted proteins | sample LakMenEpi15Mar12_FD_150671 | JGI IMG/M metagenome (GOLD analysis project Ga0207938, IMG submission 150671) | Freshwater microbial communities from Lake Mendota, WI - 05MAR2012 deep hole epilimnion (SPAdes) | ecosystem: Environmental > Aquatic > Freshwater > Lake > Epilimnion/Euphotic zone ...
TTCTACAACCAACACATACAAGTTGGGATCTTCTAGTAACTATTGGAAAAACGCATATATACGCGATTTGAGTGTATCAAATATTGGTATAAGTGGAAACCTAATATTTAATATATGTGGCGGAAATATAACAAATTTATCTAAATTAAGTGCTGATGTAAGTAATAACATAATAACCACAACACATAGGTTATATCAAGAAATTAGCGGAGACATTAGTTGGAGCGCAGTTAATGGATACTATGGATTGGCAAAAGATGCTTATCCGGGTTTAAATCCTTCTTCAAGCGGAGTTAAAGCGGTTCAAACTTGGACCGGACGAACATCATCAAACGAAGCAAATGAATGGAGAAGTGTTTGTTGGTCTCCAGAACTAGGACTATTTGTTGCTGTAGCTTATACTGGAACAAGTAGAGTAATGACTTCTCCAGACGGAATAAATTGGACTGGGAGAACATCATCAAATGAAACTAATAGTTGGATTAGTGTATGTTGGTCTAAAGAACGCGCATTATTTGTTGCTGTTGGTGATAGCGCATCAAATAGAGTAATGACTTCATCAAATGGAATAACTTGGACTGCGAGAACATCATCAAATGAAACCAATAATTGGGTAAGTGTATGTTGGTCACCAGAACTAGGATTATTTGCTGCTACAGCTCGTTCTGGAAGTAATAGAGTAATGACTTCTCCAGACGGAATAACTTGGACTGGACGAACATCATCAAACGAAACCAACGCTTGGACCGGTATATGTTGGTCTGCGGAACTTGGATTATTTGTTGCTGTTGCTTTGAGTGGAACTAATCAAGTAATGACTTCCCCAAATGGAACAACTTGGACACCGAGAGCAACACCAACCAATAATTGGTGGGGTGTTTGTTGGTCTAAAGAACTAGGATTATTTGTTGCTGTAGGTTATGGCGGAAGCAATAGAGTAATGACTTCGCCAAACGGAATAAATTGGACTGGTAGATTATCAGCAAATGAAACCAACCAATGGTATGGTGTTTGTTGGTCGTCAGAACTAGAATTATTTGTTGCTGTATCTAATATTGGAACAAACAGAATAATGACTTCCCCAAACGGAATAAATTGGACCAGGAGAACATCATCAAATGAAACTAATAGTTGGTTTGCTGTATGTTGGTCTAAAGAACTAGGAATATTTGCTGCTGTAGCTAATGGTGGAACAAATAGAGTAATGACTTCATCCTTAAAAGGTCGTCCTCCAACAAGTTATAATGTGTTTGATAGCACTTTTAATAGTATTGATGAAGCAGGTAATTGGAATTTTTTAAATTTAAACGCAATAACTCTTACAGCAAATTGGGTATCAGTAAGTTCTGATGATCGCCTAAAGCATAACGAAATTAACATTAGCAACGGACTAACTGTAATAGACCAGCTATGCCCAAAGTTTTATCAAAAAACCCAAGTCATGTTAGATGCTAGTTATAACGGCGATTTAAGTGGATACATATGGAATTACGAAGCAGGAGTAATTGCGCAAGAACTTTTACAAATAAGTGATCTAAGTTTTGTGGTTGGTGGAGGAGATATTTATGATTCAAGTAATAATTTATTAAAACAAGAACCATATAATGTAAATTATAATTCAGTTTTTACATATGGATTAGTTGCCATTAAAGAATTACATCAAATAATTGATGCCCAAGAAACAACTATATTAAAAAATGAAACAATTATAAATAGTTTAATGTCAAGAATTGAAGCATTAGAAAATAAACCATAATAGAAAATAAATTATAATCTAAAATTCAAATATTTAGTACAAAATACTAACTATTTGAAATCAATAATAAATGCGTCATTAGATTATAAAACTACTTATAATTCTTGCGCCTACGTTTTGTAGTTTTTTTGCTGCGAACACCCATGCCTTGAACTCTACTTAGTCCCTGTAATTCCGCAATTAATCCTGTAATCTTGTAATAACGCGCCTCTACTAACAATTGCTTGCGCTCTGATAAACTTAGATCAGGAACTGTTTTGTCGCGCAAATAATTGAGAATGTGTCGGAAATGAGTTCCATCCCTGTCGATGAAAATACTGCCATCCGAGTCAAAGTGTGTCTTCGACCTACGATCAAGCATCGCACCAAAGAATTCACTATTTTCCAGAGTAGCACGAGTGGCTTGAAATTTCGTTCCTCCTATATTTAGAAGAATCTTGTCCGGCATTTATTATAATATAAATAAAGAAAAAAAAATTTAACACTCCTAAATAAACTATACTAAAATTTTACGAGAAATTTATTTTTTCTTAGATTTTTTAGAACATGTATCTAAATTTTCTCCTAATTTAGTATTAATTGATTCCAAATACGCAACTTTTAACTCACCGAGTTCTTTTAACCACATTTGCTCAATAGAGCACGCTTTAATTGTTTCTAATTCCGCATTTTTATTTTCATATTCATTCATTAATTTTTCAACATTTTCCTTACAAACCGAATCCATAGGCAACTTAATTAAATAATTGTAATCTCCACCGCTCTCACCTAAATCAAATTTTAAACTACTTAATATACTAGAAATTTCTTGTTTAGATTTTTTACGCAAATCAATCTTATCATCTAAATTATATTGAATAAAGCGAGTCTTGTTTTGTAATACTTTAAGTTCGGTTTCCAATTTGCTAATAATATGCGCTTTACGTTTTATATAATAGGCATACCGAACATCGTAATATGCGTCAATAATTTCATACACATCATCATATTTACGCAATTGCTCTTTTTCATTAAATAAATGCATATTTGTAGTACAATGAATGCTATAAAGTCTCAAATATTTTTCAATACCTTCAACATTATGATCGTATTTTTCCAATAATAATTTAGGCAATATTCCAGGATAAAATGTAATTTCAATATCAACATTTAAATCGGTGGACATATCATTAAAATCTTTAATATATTCTTCGCAAGATTTAGCACTTTTCCCTTTAGTATCCAAAATAGATTCTAAGAATTCTTTATAGTCTTGTGTCCAAGTTCCAATGGGTAATTCTGTTATTCTAATTTTGTCATTAGTCAAAAACTCATAACGACCTTTAATAATATACTTTTTGCGCGTGCTATCGCAAGGACAAATAGAACCTTTGAACCCTTGATAGTAAGGTTCAATTAATAATTTCTCTGAAACACTTGTGCTATTCAACTTTGCTTCTAAGAATTCAATAATTTGAAGTGGATTATAGCACATAATGTCTGTGCTAAACCCTGTTCCAATACCTTTTGTTCCATTAACAAGAATCATAGGAATAATGGGAACATAATATATAGGTTCAATAACATAACCGTCATCTTCAACATACTCTAAAATAGCATCATCTGCTTCTGGAAATATTTTTCGGGTAATAGGATTTAAATATGTGAAAATATATCTTTCCGAAGCAGCATCTTTTCCTCCCAAAAGACGTGTTCCGAATTGTCCTTGTGGAACAAATAAATTAATATTGTTTGACCCTACAAAATTTTGTGCCAATCCAACAATTGCCCCATTTAAACTGGCTTCTCCGTGATGATAACCCGAATGTTCTGAAACATAACCGCTAAATTGGGCAACTTTAATTTCAGAGCACAATTTTTTTTTAAACGCGGCATACAAGATTTTACGCAAACTTATTTTCTGCCCATCACAATAATTAGGGATGGACCTTTCATTATCGTATTTGGAGAAATGAATCATGTCATTGTCTATAAATTCCTCATATGACACATAGGTTTTGGAAGTGTTTAAATATGAATTACGATCGTAATTAGAGAGCCACGCTTTACGATCATTTGCGCGTTTTTTATTAAACACCATATCAATCTTTTCACTGGTTGTTTCGGTGCTTGTAAAATTTACGATCTTTTTTGTAGTAAAATATTCTTTAAATTCTTTGCTTGTGCTTGTTCCCAGACCTTTGTAATATTTAATATTCCATTTTGAAACATCATTAGTATTTTTCCATACTTCGTATTCTCCATTATTATAAAATTCGATAACTTCTTTATTTTTAGTTGCTTTTAAGATTGGGGTGTTCATGTATCCAATAAAGTCGGGAATTTGAATTAATGAATTCCATTCGCTATCAATCATATTAATAACTAAACCCTTAATATGACTTCCGTCCAAATCTTGATCGGTCATAAAAATGAGTTTTCCATAGCGGAGTTTAGTATGAATATCTTGTAAAGTATAAGTTTTACCGTGTTCCAGACCGAGAATTTGCTTGATTTCAGTAATTTCTTTATTTTCACCGATCTTTGTAATGCTTTCGCCTCTAATATTAAACATCTTGCCTTTCATTGGATATACTCCAATAATATTTCTATCTTCCCTAGAAAGACCCGAAATAATGCCAGATTTGGCCGAATCTCCTTCACATAAGATTAACATACATTCTTTAGATTTCGCAGTTCCAGCATAATTAGCATCAACAAGTTTAGGGATGTTGCGAATAGTCTTACATTTTGTTCCATCCGTTTTTTTAGCAGCTTTGTTTTCTTTGACTTCTGTTAAATTACACGCAACAGTCATAACACCCATTTTCGCCAATTTTTCGATAAATTTGCCAGAAACTTCACAACTTGAACCGAAGTTAGAAACCGCGTTGTTTAAGTAATCTTTTGTTTGACTATCAAATGCTGGGTTTTCAATAGTGCAATTAACAAAAATCATTAGTTGTTCTTTAATGGATGCTGGTTTAACATCAACTTGTTTTTTTTCTTTAATATAGGCAGTTAATTTTTTAACAATTTGATTAACAATATATTCTACGTGCTTACCACCTTTTGAAGTATAAATACCATTTACAAAACTTACTTGACAAAACTCGTCGTGTGGTGCCAAGCATACAGCATATTCCCATCGCTCATTTGCTTCCTCATATATGCGTTCTTTTTCGCTTTTACAACCAATATACAAATCAATATAATTCATAAAGGTTTTTACTTCAATGCTATTAGAATTATATTTAACTTTAATTGATTTGTCTGTTGTTGCGGCAATGTCATAAACACGTCTTTTTAATAAAGCAATAAAATCCGGAGTTAGACCGTCAATGTTAAGACGTTTATAATCTGGTTTAAAACTCACGCTGGTATAAGGTTTGGTTTTACATTTCGTAATTTTTGGTTTTTCTATTACATTTAAGTTGTCTTTGAATTCTTGAACATATTTTTGTCCTGTTTTGGCATCCACCGTTTCAATTTTGCCCCAACTAGACCAAATTAAAACCAATTTAAATCCAAATCCGTTTTTACCTCCAACAATCTTTTTTTCTTCTTTGTCGTAATTTGTTGAGGTGCGAAGATGTCCAAAAATTAATTCGGGAATCCAAATATTGTATTCTGGGTGGACTGATACATCTATTCCATTTCCGTCATTTGTCAAAGTAATAATACCAGTATCGTCTATTGAAATATCTATTTTTGTTACGGGATAATTTTTATCTTCGCCATTTAAGGAAATTAATTGTTGCATACGAATAAAATGGTCGCGACAATTTACAATACCCTCGTCAAAAAGTTTGTATAACCCTGGATTATAAGTTATTTGTTTTTCAATGATTTTCTTGCTCTCTTCATCGAAAACATAAGCATTACAATTAATATTTTCAATAGAACCAATATATGTGTCTGGATTGTCTAAGACGTGTTGTTTATCTGATTTTTTTTGATATTTTTTAGAGAGTTCTTCTTTGGAACCCATTATTAAGTATATAATGTTTAATGTTTAATATTTATATAAAAATAAAAATCAATTTTATTTTATTTGTTTATTTTATTTGTTTAGTTTATTTGTTTAGTTTATTAGAAATTAATATTGTGCTAAAAATTAATATTTAGCAATAAATTTTTTTCTCACGTTATTTTATAAACAAACGATGACAAAAAAGTTCATGAAATCGGATGACGGTATGTATCATATTCACGGACACAAGTATCCAATGTTGATTGGATCGCGCGCGCAAGTAATGCATGGAACAGCATATAAAACAAAGGGAAATTTGGTAAAATCACATTTGATGATGAATAAACGAGGACATGTTGTATCTAAAAAAGTTTATGCGCGCGCCAAACGCGAAAAGCGATTAGAGAAAGCAGGTTATTTTACTAAAAAAGGTAAGTTTGGATGGGTAAAAAGAGACGGGTCAAAAAAGAGCACACGAAGAAAAAGAAGAAATTAAAGAACACACTAGTTATTATTATTTAACAAAATAACTTAAGAAAATATAATAATATATAGTATAGTTATTCAATTAACTATCTTATTCATAATTTATAAATCTCTTTTGTTATAACTTAAATTGGGGTTTTATTTAAGTATACAATTGCGTGATTAATTAATATCAAATTTTTATATATTAATTAATTAAATAACAAATAACAAATAAAACTTGTTATTGTTTTTGTTATTATTATTGTTTTTGTTTTTGTTGTGTTAATTTTTTAACAAAATATTCTAATTTTTTAGAATCTTCAATAAATATATTTTTGTTTCCTTGATAATTATAAATAATATTATTTTTTTTAAACTCGTATTCGGTGGGCGGATACAATGTATTCCATAAAATAATAATATTATAGTCTATTACGGATGAGAGATTTAACGAGGGGTAAGTATATTTCATATAAACAAGTGATCTAGCAATTAAACCGCGCGAATAGATACAAGGAATATAAACTTTAGAACTCATATTTTCATTAACAAATTGAGAGAATCTTTTATTACTTCTTAAATTATTTGTGTAATAGTTTGTCAAATATATATTATGCATGTCTTTATTTGCTTTTAAATACTGTTTAGTAAATGATTGAGGAAATATGTGCTCAGCAGTAAGATCGTTATATTTTGTATAACTGTTTAATTTACTATTATTTAACCCATAACTAGTCATATCATTATATAAGTCAAAATATATATTATTTTGATAGTAACACTGTTTTATAGTTTTAATAGAATTATACTTCGAAGGCATAACACATCTATAATTATTATAGTTTCTTGTTAATAAAAGGGAAACATATAATTTAGTTTGAGAGAAATATTTACGTAAATGCATAAATAATTTTCTTAGTATATCAATATATTATCTTTCTAATTTTTACTTAAAGATTTAATACGTTTTTTAACTAAATATAAAATATGTTATCAAAAGATTTTGATAACGCTAATGTAATGACTATAAAAACAGTTCAAATAGCACCATTTAGAATATTAATGGCTGCTTTAAAAGACATATTATTAGAAACAAATATAATATTTACAAAAAGTGGAATAAAAATCATAAACATGGACAAAACGCATACCATATTAGTTCATTTATTTTTAAAAGCAGAGAATTTCGAATTTTTTGAATGTAAGCATGATAAAATAATAGTTGGAGTAAATATACTTCATTTGTTTAAATTAATTACGACAATAGACAATGATGACACCCTTACTATTTATATTGAAAATGATGATTATAATGATGGCATAGTAACAGAATTGGGTTTAAAATTTGAAAACGGAAATATTAAACAATCAAAAATACAAAAATTAAAACTAATAGAACCAGAACAAGATGAGTTAGAAATCCCAGATGTGAAATTTTCGTCTGTAATAAATATGCCTTCTAATGATTTTCAAAAAATAATTAGGGACTTGGCAAACATTTCTGAAAAAATAGAAATTAAATCTGTTGAAAACGAACTAATATTTAAATGTTCTGGGCAATTTGCCAAAGCAGAAATTAGAAGAAGTGAAAATAACACAAATATGCAAATAATTAATAAACAGCATAACAAAATTATACAAGGTGAATATTCTCTCAAGAATCTATTATATTTTATTAAATGTACAAATTTATGTAATCAAATAGAAATATATTTGGAAAATAACAGACCGTTAATAGTAAAATATAATGTCGCGTCATTAGGCGAAATCAAATTATGTTTATCATCATTGCCTTCTTCAAATAGTTAATTTTTCCATTGCCTTTTAATAAGTCATTTAATTAAATAATAGTAAGTCATTTAATTAAATAAAATAAAATAAAAACATTTACTATTTATGCTCTTTAAAAACACATAATTGCTCTTCAATATTAAATATAGTATGAATAGCAAAAGGATCTTTATTTGACGTAAAATCATAATTACTTATATCATTTTTATTACGCATCCATATTTTAATAATACAAAAGTTTTTTTTAGGACTAATAGAAATACCATTAATATTATTTAGCGTGACTTCATCGTCGCTTAGCGTGTTGCCTAAAATTTTATATAATAAAATTTTAAAAATATTCACAATATTTACATTACTTATTTTATATGAAAAACATCCGCCATTGATATTATCTTCTGATTCCCATAATGGCAATATAGAATCTTTCATAAAAAATAACATAGTTTTTTTTATAATATTTTCATCTAAATTTTCAATAAATAGTACAGCATCCTTTAAGGTAATCAGAGTAGTAATATTTTGGTATCTATCAAGAGTCCAAACATTATCATTTTGATAATGTATCCAACAGGTCCACTGATTATTTAAATTATACATTATAATATGTTTTATAAATTTATTTTATAATGTTTTATAATATATTTTATAATGTTTTATAATATATTTTATAAATTTAGCTTATAATGTTTTATAATAGTTATTTACATTCTCCACTAGCATTTCTTAGTTTTCCGGGTGGACAGATTTCGTAGCAGTCTAGTCCGGTTTTAGATTTATATGTAATGGGTGTTTCATTAGAGGGACAAACAAATCTATCATCGTTTTTATTCAAGGAATCAATATATGCTTTTGTTTTGTAGACATCATAAGAGTTTAAATTTAAATGATCATATTTCAAGTCGCTGGTTCCATTATTCCCATAAATATTACTAGTACTAATACCATTAGGATTTAAACCATTAAAACTATTAAAACTATTAATTAGGTTTATTTCTTCTAAATTTGATTCTCTTGTTATAGTGTTATAGTTAGTAAGTAAATTATTATTATTTCTAAGAGCATTTGAAAATATTTTATTAAATAATTCAGAATTAACTATATTTTTAACAAATGTATATTCGCCAAAATAATTAATTAAATTATCAACTAAATTATATTTTATAGGATTGTTAGATAAATCATATTTATCTTCATTATTTTGTGATAAATTATAACGATGGTCTATGTCATCGTAAAATTTAATTCGCAGTTTATCTCTATCTATTCTATCGTTATTTATAGCATTAGTTTGTTCTGAATTGATAGTTTCTGTTTCTGTTTCCGTTTTACTAATGTCTCCGCTAATCTTTTTTGATGTAATATTTTTATTTTTTGAATCTAAACCAAACACTTGTAATAATAGGGTTGATATAACAGTCATCATAATAATTGGTATAAATACTAAAATCCAAGCAATAACAGAAAATCCTAAATCACATAGTATATTTATTATTAATGTAAATACTATCATAATTATAAATTTTAAGAAAGCAGCATTCATAACGCCATTATAAATATCTATAAATATTTGTATTAACGAAAATCCTATATATACTAATCCGGGCCCACATAACCCAGTTATAAACATTATATTATTATATATTATTATATAAGTTAAATATAATAATATGTTAAATAAAAAACTTAGAAATTTTAATTTTTGTAATTATTTAATTCAGTAATCAAATGTTTAATCAAACCGTCTTTCTCAAGCAACATTTTTTCTAACTTTTGTAATTGCTCTTGCTGAGATTGAATTATTTGAACTATTTGTTGATTACTTAAGGGTATTTCCTTACCATCTTGATTTAAAATAATTTGACCATTACCTTGTCCAGTATGTTGCTCCATCATTTTTCTTCGTTCTTCTTCGATTTCAATCATTTGTTTTAACACGTCTGGTTTATTTGAAGGATTGCCTGGTTCATAAGTTTGTAATAAAGTGTCTATTGTTTCCATATAGAATTCTTTCATGTCTTTGTCTTTGATAAATTCATCAACTGTTCGTGGCGATGTTTTTTGAAAATTATTTTCTCCATGTTCCAACAGTTTCTTTTTATCAAAAGTATTATGAATATGTGAAAATACCAATATTGTTTTTTTTGGTTCTAATTGGACAAAAGGAACACTATAATTTTTTAAAAATGCTTTTTCTTCTGCTAAAGCAGCGTGCTCCTCGTATTTATGATCTCGCAACATTTCTCGTTTAAAAGCAAATGTTCCTGCGGTGGCATGATTTGGACCATATGGACCAAATTGAAACATTTTTTGAATATGCTTGAACCAAATATAGATTTCGCTTGCTCCAGCACATAAAGCATTCGGATGGGTTAATAACATATTTACAGCGTGGGAAACACGCTCTGGTGGATAATAATCATCATCATCCATATATACAATAATGTCCCCTTTAGACTTTTCGTGCATCAAGTTTCTTTTTTTTCCAAGCGGCATTTTAGTATCGTATTCAAAATACTTAACCTGACTAATATTACATACTAAATCTTTAATTTTGTCTGTTCCATCATCAATAATAATCCATTCCATTTTATCTTTTGGATAGTCTTGATGGTTAAAACATTTTATAGCATATTCCCAGAATGGACGCCTATTAAATGTTGGGGTACATATACTTACAAACGGTAGATCTTTTTTAGTTCCCGTTTTTTTTTTCGTCATAATATTGTTATTTGATCATATTGTTTTATATTATTTACGAATTATATTATTTACGAATTATATTATTTACGAATTATATTATTTACGAATTATATTTTACTTATATTTTACTTATATTTTACTTATATTTTACTTATATTTTACTTATATTTTGATAAGTTAGCAATAAAATTAGCAATGCTACAAATCCGCCCAATATTCCGGTTATTGTAGGGGGTAAATTACCCCTAGAAGATAATGCTACACTAATACATAACATTATTGTTATTAACCAGGTATGGTCCGAAATTACACTTAAAAAACACCCAATATTCAAAATTGGAATAACAAATATATTATATATTAGCGACACTATCATCCATACTAATCCCATTATAGACCCCAAAAATCCTGTGGTAAAACAAAATGAATAAGATATTAGTATAAATAGAATTAGTATTATGTTTAATAGTATATTTACTATAGATTTAAAACCAAACGGTCTTATATGATATAAAACATTAGCAAATAGTGTATATCCATTGCTTATTTTAGACCCCTTAAACATATTGTTATAATACTCAGGTCCCCAATACAAAACAAAATTAGTTAGAAGCATTGTAGCAAACATAGCAAATACTAGTAACATTAGTAAAAGAAATATTATAAGACCTGGTCCATAGTTCAGTTCTTTTATTTTGACATACTTTGCTAGAACACTAAATAATATACCAGTCAATAATAAAAATACAATATTTTTATACCCCCAAGCTCTGTCGCCTAATTTTTGATACCGAGCAGATAATGTTGTTAATATACTACTTATACACAGTCTAGAGAAAAATACTGTATATAACAAATTTAAACTAAAAGCCTTTCCTATTGCGCTGAATATTTTTGAAAATCTTGTCCCAAAATCCAGATCCGCATTATAAACTTGGTCGGAATAATTAAACAAGTTATAAGGAAAGTCTAATTCTTTGGCACTATTACAAGGTTTATATGGATAGTCATTTAACTTTGAAGGGAAAGCATAATCTATTGCGCCTAGTTCATTATTACAATCGTCTACGTATTTAAAAGTACCACAACCACTATTACCATTGTTGATAATTCCGTATTTTAACCAAAATTCGTAGCAAGCACCAATACAAACAGCAACAATAACTAACGCAATACTTAATAACGACGAATATAAAAACTGTGGTATTTTCATAACTCTTTTTCTAATGGGTGCCGAATGACATATTTTTCTTGGGTTCTTTCCATTTTCATCGAAAAAATTAATGCCTATATCATAACTATCACCATTTAAGTCAGCACTTTCAGGAACATATGTTTTACAAGTGTTATCGGGTGTTTCTACTACACAACAACCACTAGGTGCTTCTTCAGGATCCAATGAAAACTGAAAATTAAGATCATTACATTTTGGAATTATATGAGTGGGCAATACGCCTTGAACATTACCACATATATCACTTTTACCAGGGCAAGAAGTTCTTTTTAATTTATTACCAAATATTGGATTATCATTAAATATAGGACGATTCATATAACAATATTAATATAACACATTATAATATTTTAAAAACATTTAAACATATAAATTATTAAATAATTAGCATGACTGTAGATATTTATGAAACTAAATTTGTTTCAACACATAAATACTTGGATTTTAGAGATGTGCTGATTCTTCCTAAAAAATCAAATTTAAATAGCAGAAAAGAAGTTGATCTGGAAAGAACGATTGTTTTTCAGAACGGAATAGTATGGAGAGGTATTCCTATTGTAGCAGCAAATATGACAACTATTGGAACATTAGATGTATATAAAGTATTAAGCACTTATAAAATTATTACTGCTCTTCATAAATTTCATAAACTACAAGATTTACTGGATTATAATAAAGAAAATAGTGATTCTGATTCTGATTCTAAATTAAACCCCGATTATTTTATGATTTCTACTGGAATAAGCAATGACGATTTTAAAAATCTAACAAATATATTAGACAATTTTGAGTGTAAGTTTATTTGTGTTGATATAGCAAATGGCTACATTTCTAAATTTAATGAATTTTGTAAAATACTAAGAGCTAAATATCCAGAAAAAATTATTTTAGCAGGAAATGTATGTACTTCAGAAGGAGTAAATATGTTATATGACTTGAATATGGATATTGTTAAAGTAGGTATTGGTGGTGGTAGCGCATGTACTACCCGAATTCAAACTGGTGTAGGTATGCCACAACTTAGTTGTATTTTAGAATGCGTTGAAGAATGTAAAGAAAGTAATCGCATTAATTTTGAAATAAACTATGAATATGATCAACATAAATATAACAAATCATTCATTTTAAGTGATGGAGGTATTACATGTCCTGGTGATTTGGCAAAAGCATTTGGAGCTGGTGCTGATTTTGTAATGATTGGGGGAGCATTTGCGGGACACGATGAGAATCCAGGACAAATTGTCAAAGATGAAAAAACGGGCACACAATACAAATTTTTCTATGGTATGAGTTCAACTTATGCTATGAAAAATAATTATGCGGCAAATAATAATACTAATTATAGAAGTTCTGAAGGACATGAACTCAAAGTTCCTTATAAAGGTTCATTAAAAAATACTATTGAAAATTATTTAGGGGGACTAAGAAGCACATGTACTTACACAAATAGTGCGAATTTAGAAGAATTGGCGCATAATACTAAATTTATTAATGTAAATAATCAATATAATTCGCATTATTGTAAGTAAAACTATAAACTGATAAAAATTGATATAATAGTTTATTAATATTATTAACTATTATATCTTTTATTATGGAAGCAAAACAAACACAAACACAAACACAAACAAAAGTACTAGGATTAAAGCGTGATGTTATTGATAAATTTTATACAAAAAAAGAAATAGCGCAATATATTATAGATTTGTTCAAACAACATATAGCACCAAACAATGATGATTTAATTATAGAACCGAGTGCCGGTAATGGTGCGTTTATTGATGCTATAAAATCTTTAACATGTAATTATGAATTTTATGACTTGAAACCTGAACATGAGGAAATTATTAAGCAAGATTATTTGCTTTATAATACTAATAATACTAATAATACTAATAATACTAATAATACTAATAATACTCAAAAAATACATATACTAGGTAATCCTCCATTTGGTCGTCAATCTTCATTAGCAATAAAATTTATAAAAAAATCTTGCCAATTTTGTAGCAGCATTTCATTTATTTTGCCTAAAAGTTTTAAAAAAGATAGTTTGAAAAAAACATTTCCACTAAATTTTCATTTATTTTTTGAAATGGATTTACCAGAAAAATCATTTTTAGTAAATAATAAAGAACACGATATTCCGTGTATATTTCAAATATGGATAAAGAAAACATATGACAGAGAAGTTTCTACAAAATTAGAACCACATAATTTTATATTTGTTGAAAAAACAGATAACCCAAATATTTCATTTCGTCGCATAGGAGTTAATGCTGGAACAATTGATGTAAATAGTACTAATAAAAGTGTCCAATCACATTATTTTATTAAATTCACAAATGCTAATGACTTAGAAAAAAATATTGAGTTGTTAAATACAATTGTTTATGATTCAAATAATACAGTTGGTCCTAAATCTATAGGAAAACAAGAATTAATTAAAGAATTTAACAAAGTCCTTTAATGGAGTTGCTCCATTGCGTAGTCGACTAACTTGTATATAAAAGTCCTATCAAATATTATTTGTTTTTATGTGCTTGACTCATTTACTCATTTGCTCAATTGCTCAATTTTAATAAATTATTTAAAATGCCACAATACTTGTTGGACTATTACTTTTACTAATTGATTTCTTCTTTAATGTTCCGCGTAATCTTGTAGGTTTGCTAATTACTTTAGTTTTTAATCTAATTTCACTAATTCCACTAATTCCACTAATTTCACTAGATCTACTATTTAATTCCAATACATCTAATATTTTTTTATGAGTTTCACATATTTTATTATGTCTTTGCCTTACAATATTAATATAGTATTTGTTTTGAATATTCATATTTTTAAAATTAATAGAACTATAAGTAGCATTAGAGTTATTAATTAAAGCATGGTTTGATTTTATTAAGGATCCCAAGGATTTGCTTCGCTTAGACAAAGTTCTTTCTAGTTTAGATGATACATATGTTTTCGGATTTGGATTTGATTTACCGCGTTTTCTTGTTAAAGAATTAGAAGTTTTACTGGCAGTAAATACATTTAAGGATTCTTCATCTACGGGGATAATATTTATAGTTTTGAATTCTTCCAAACTTAATGATTTTAATTTATTTATTATTATTTGTTCAATGATGTTGTATAATTTTGGTGATTTAGCCGATTTAGGCGATTTAGCCGATTTAGGCGAAAGGCTTCCTCCCTTTCTTGTATAGTTTCTATTTTTTCTTTTTCCGCCCGTTGTTGTTTCATCATAATATTCAACTAACTCTTTCATTGTTAATTTTTTTTCAGCTTGAGCAAGATTTTCAAAATCCAACGATTTTTCATCAAATCTTAATTCTACAGCCATACACAATACTATTATATAGTTTTTTGCTTCTTCTTCTCGGATTTTTGTATATAACGCATCGCGTTTTTCAGTATATACTTTCTTAACTATTGGTCTAGTATCTGCTTCTAACTTATCAATATGCTCTTGTGTTATTTTATTATTAGCAATAATTAATTTACACATTATTTCAACATAAGCTTCATATATTTGTTGTAATGTTATTATTGAACCATCGTCTAGCTTACTTTTTATAAGTCTATTACATTGTTTACTCATTTCTATGCTAATATTATAATCTAAATCATAGCCTATATCTGATTGCAAATTCTCCGGTAACCTTGAATGTGGTTTTAAAATATTGATTAATTTATGAAAAATATATTTATTATGTAATTTTTCAACACTTTCTGAATTGTTAAATTCTAAAATATAGGCTCTTGTAATTTTAGGATCTCGTGTATTATTTCTGGAATAGCTTCTAAGTTTATTAATTGCGCCAGCATCTAATCCTTCTAGTTCAGTTTCGCTTTTTCTTAGCAACATTAAATATGTTTCAAGCACTTGCGAATGAATAGTAATCCATCGCTCAACCATACCCAAAGGGCAACTTTGCGACCCTTGTCCGTGAGCATTAAAAATTTCGTTAAAATAATATTCCATAAAATTATATATGTATAAGTCTGTACATGAAAGTAGTAATTTTAATGATTGAACTACTAATTGTAAGAAACACCAATTACCGTTTAAATGTGGTTTATACATAACTAAATATTTTATAAAATCATCACTAATTGCTCTTACTAAACTTTCTAATAATACTCCTTTTTCTGGTCTATCAAGTTTTAATTTATATGCAACATAATTTGTTAAAGCACTAGCAAAATTGTCTTTAATATATTCTATGTCTTCATCGTCCTGTAAATTTCTTTGTGTGCTTATTATTTTTTTATAAATAGTTATTAAATTGTCTAAAAAATCAACAATAGTTTCTGATCTTCCTCGAATAACTACATAATCAACATATTCACGTCTGCCTCCATGACATCCTATTAAAAATTCTCTCATGGTTTCTTTAAAATTATCATCATCAATTGGAATACCAATAGTTTCAAGTGCTGTAAATAATTTTTCTTTGTTGTCAATAATACTTGCTATACGAGCATGAGTTTCATTGGCGCGTTGTTGAATTTCTGAAAATTGAAATTCGCGTCCGGTGCTTAAATTCAAAGTTCCTTCTATATATATTGACCCATCATCTTTTTGAAGTTGTCCCAATACTTGGTCTGTATTCATTGTATTTTCAAATGAAGTATTTTCATTTACAATTGAATTTCTAAAATCGACACCTGTGACATCGGCAACATCAAAAACTGTTCCAACCATTTTACAACCATTAAAGTTAGCATTCAATAAATTTACGACTGAGAAATTAGCAGCTGTTATATCTGGTTTTCCTTCTTCATTTTGTTTTACTTGTGTAAAATCAAAGGTTTCGAATCCAAAAGTTTGCTGAAAATTACAATTTTTAATATTAGTATTATACATATATGTTTCTGAAACAATATAAATATATTTAACCTCTTGTGTTGTGTCATCCGTTATTTTAAAATAATCATATGGATTTATATTATATTCGGGTTTTTTAAAGTTTCTGACATCAATATTTAAAGCAACATAATCGTCATAATCCATAAGAGCAAAGTATCTCTCCAATCTTGAAGCAGATATTTTCATAGCAAGTTTATGACCTTTAAATTCTTCTAAAAAAAGATTAAATCCATCTGGATTATTAAGATTACATACTACTTCGAACTCGCGAGTTTTATCTTCTCCATACGGAAAAGGAAAGTAATCAAATACAAGAAATAAGTTTCCAAACCAATTAATCATATTAATAAGGGAATGACCATTAACATCTACTCGTGCGCCAAATGTACTTCCTTCTAAATCGCAATTATTAAAATTAACACCATATAACTTACAATTTATAAACTTAGTTTTTTTCATATTTAGAAGTTTGCGGTCGCGAATATTATATAGCGAATCATTATTGAATTTAAAATTGAAGAGAGGACAAGTTTGAAAAACACAGTTATTAATAATATTATCATAATCAAATACTAATGTGTGTTTATACCCTATTTGATTAAAAACTACTTGCCTAAAAGTACAATCATATAATTTACATTTGGTAAATCTTATAGCACCGCCTTTAGTAAATACTACTTTACTAAATTCTGTAGTTTTAAAAGTGCATTCTTCAAAATAACTATAAGCAAACACACAATCAATAAATGAAACATTATCAAAAGAGCATTTTTGAAAATGATAACAATTAAAATTTTCGTCTATAAACATATTTTTAGTAAAAACACAATTTATAAACATAATATTTCTATTGCCTGTCATTTTAAGTTTAGCATAATTTATACCTGTTCTATTAAATTTACAATCTTCAAAAACTATTTCGGCAGGATGTGATGTTTCTTCAAGTGATGCCATTAATGAACCGTCTGGTTTTATCATTAAATGTTTATCAGTAGCACGTAATTTATCTAAATCAAACCGCGTATAATATTTCATATCATATTTGCTAGGTGGTGGATCTTTATATTTATATGCAGGATCAGAACTTTTATCGTGAAAAATCCAACCATTATAAAAATTACAATTTTTAAATGTAGGTAATATATTATTAATTTCAATTATAGTTTTATCAAAAAATTTATTAGATTCAAAATAAATATTATAGAATTCACAATCTATAAATCGAGATTCAAATAATCTTACATTTGCAAATTTGAACGTATCTGTATTAATATCATATGTAGTTTTTGTTGTTTTATAAAATGGAGATCGTTTTAATATTGGATTATCTTTATTCACATTTAAAAATTTAGATTGTCTAAATGTTATACCATCAAAGTTTGTTGAAGCAAAACTTGTATTAACAAATACACAACCAACTATTTCTTCTATTATAGAAGGTATTTTTGATACAGGTGAATAACCTAATATTTTACTTCCAAATTTACAAAAGTAAAAATATAAATTGCTTAATTTTTTTGGTGTTCCACGTCTTCTTAATATTTCATTTATATTTTTTCTATATATATCTCGTTTTGTAGTAATTGCACATAAAATATCGGAGATGGCTTTATTTTTATTGACCAGTCCAAGTTTGGATTGATAGGCGAGCGCTATTGAGGTTGCTGCTTTATTTTTTCTAACATTTAGATCTTTAGCTGATTTATATGATTTATAAGCTTGGCTTATTTTAGTAGCTGCGGTTTTTTCTGTAAAATTTTTGATTTCTTCTTGCCTTGTTAGTGTTGCTCTTAGTAAGTTATCTTGTGCGCGTTTATTTTGTATTAATGGTACTAATATCCTTTTAATTGTTTGAAATTGTTTTTGAATTACTTCTTCCATACTTATATATATATATATATACTTGTAAAATATTTAAAATTACATACTTTAAACTTCTAAATATATGCTTTTTATTTAGTATATAAAAAATTTATAAAAATATTAGTATATTATAGAATATAGTACTATAGTATGAAAAACAATAAAGATTTAAAAAAACTATTTAAAATTTTTGTTATAGGATTTATAGTGATTTCGAGTATTTATGTTTTATATTTTTATAATATTAAAACAATAGAAAATTTTATAAGTTCAAATAACTGTTCAACTTGTAAAATTAGTCCGACTGCTAACAAATGTAAGCCAATATATAATATTGTTTATAATTGGAACACCAGAAGAAAAATGGTAGATATAAGTAATATAAAAACAGATTATGTTTTTTGCGAATGGGAACCTAATTGTAGTTATGATACTATGGGAAACAATATTTTAACCCAAGAAGAGAGATTAGGATTGTCTAATAGTCAATTATATGCGCAAAAATAAATTTTTAAACATTATAAAATATTTTAAACATTATAAAATTTTTAAACATTATAAAATATTTTAAACATTATAAAATATTTTAAACATTATATACATTATATACATTATATAATATGACAGATAGTTTAGGGAAAAATATAGCAATATATGATAACAAAATAAAGGATATATTAAAAACTATTATAAGTAATAAAGAAGAAACTATTAATGAATATAAAAAATTAAAACATAACTTACACTTGTATGATGAAACTACAAGAACAACTCTTGAAAAATTATTAAATAGACGAAAGCAACAGTTTGAACATGCATTAACATTAAAAAATAAGCAAAATGAAGCATTATTAAAACTTTTAGAATATTTATATAGTTTAGAAAAAAAAGATAAAAGTGTACATATTCGTCGAACTTTAGATATAATGAAAAAACTAGATAATGAAATCACAATAATAAATGATTTAATAAAGTGAAATTTTTAAAAATTAGTATGTTTTATAAAATTAATTCTTTTCTAATATTATATAAAACTATGAAAAAGAAAAATTCTAATACCATGTTTAACAAAATAGTAAATAGCAAATTAGTAAATAACAAAATAACTTTGTACATTGTTGCATTAATTGCTCTTATCACATTATTAGGATATATAATGGTAGCTGAATTTAGTGCTATTATATTATTTGTATTAGTAGGTGCTATAGCATATAGTTTTACAAAAAATATGACTATTGTTCTAGGTTCAACAGTTATAGTTACAACTATAGCAAGTATGTCAAAAAGTTTCTTTATATATCAAGAGGGAATGGAAGGCAACAGTGATTCTTCTGGTAACACTGTTTCAAAAAGTAAGAAAGGTATAAAAGACAAGGAGTCGTTTGTAGATAATACAGAACAAGAACCAGAAACAGAACCAGAAACAGAAACAGAACCAGAAGCAGAAGCAGAACCAGAAACAGAACCAGAAACAGGAACAGGAACAAGAAGAAGAAGAGACACAACTACAAAAGAAAAAACCGAGGGTTTATCACAATTAACACCATCATTATTTAATACTATTCCAAATAAAGACCAAATGCAAAAACAATTAGGACAAGCATCAGATATGGAACAAGCATATGATAATTTAGAAAAAATAATGGGAAAAGATAATATTAAATCAATATCAACTGATACAAAGGATCTTATTAAGCAACAAAATGACTTAATTAAACAATTGAAAACAATGACTCCCGCATTGAATGACGCTATGAGTTCAATTGGAAATTTAGATTTATCAAAATTAACAAACATGTTTAGCACTGCGACAAAAACTTTATCAGAAATGAAAAATTAATACACATCTAATAACTTAAATTTTAAATATTATAATATTATAATTTTATAATATTATAATTTTATAATATTATAATATTATAATTTATAATACTATAATACTATAATACTACAGTGTAATGCGACTAAGTGTGCGACTAAAACTGGTAGATATAATAAATACTAAATTACACAACTTTAAATATTTAAATTTTACTATCGCATTTTATATTGTATTTTTTTACACATATTATAGTCTATTTGTCTATTTGCTCAATAAAAATTATATAATGTTGCTATTATATTTTGTATTTTTCATATTACTTTATAGTTATTATAAAAATTTCACATATTTTCTAGGGTTTGCTTTTTTAATTGGTTTTAAAATATTTAACATAGATAATATAATTAAGAATAATAGAGTAATAGAAGGCAATAGCTTTTCTTCAGTATTGGCAGATATAGAAGATGAATCACAAAAAAAGGGAGATAAAATGGAAGCAGATGCCAAAAAAGATAAACCACCGCAAAACCCTTGTAAAAATTATATTATTGATAAAGTCCAACAAGCTGGATTTAAAGTATCAAGCAAGGCACACGACTCCGAGAAAAAAAAAGGTAGTGCGGAATCCGAGATAAATACTATAATGAGAGGGTACGAGGATATTGTAGCACCAACAATTTATAGACTCTAATAATCAATTAACTTATATACTAATTCAATTCTTGTTATAAACAATGTTTAGTCATATACAATGTTTAGTCATTTATAATATTTAGTCATAAACAATATTTAGTCATTTATAATATTAAGTTATTATAAACAACTAGCTATGGCAAGAAAATGCCCGCCCGGTATATTATGTATTGAAAATTATACCTTG
>Ga0207938_1000027_pt1 | contig 21206 bp, 20 predicted proteins | sample LakMenEpi15Mar12_FD_150671 | JGI IMG/M metagenome (GOLD analysis project Ga0207938, IMG submission 150671) | Freshwater microbial communities from Lake Mendota, WI - 05MAR2012 deep hole epilimnion (SPAdes) | ecosystem: Environmental > Aquatic > Freshwater > Lake > Epilimnion/Euphotic zone ...
AATGCTTTTTTAGCAGACAGAATCTCCTATGCATATTTTTTCATCATAATTTTTAGTTAATTCCCTCTGCTATTTTGTTTTTGCAAAAGGCTCTAATGGCTTCATTTCTTGCTTCTATTTCTTGTGCAGACCTACGCATAGTTTTTGTTGACGCTTTTCTTTCTGCTTTTTCTAATGGTTGTGCAGATGGCTGAGCTGTGTCTGCTGCATCTGACGAGTTGGGCACAAGTGAGTCTTTCTCGGCTGAAATAGCAGATTGTCCATCTCCCAAATCAGAAAGTTCGCTCAAAGATTCGTCGTCTGCTGCTGGAGCTATTTGTTTTTTTTGAGAATTTTTGGATGTTCGTAATGATGGATTATTTTCTAAAAAATGCATAATTTGTGGCAATGTAAGATCAGGATATTGAGGTTGTAGACCTTCTAAAATTTTCGGATAAGTCAAGTTCGTACTTGGGTTCTGTGCTTTGTGCTGAAGAATAAATTGTCTAATGGCTTCATTTCTTTCTTGTATTCTTTCTTTGTCTTCTTGAGATCTTTTGGAGGTTCGTAATGATGTATTTATTTCAAAAAAATAAGCAATTTGTCTCAATGTAAGGTCAGGATATTGAGGTTGTAGACCTTCTAAAATTTTCGGATAAGTCAAGTTCGTACTTGGGTTTTGTGCTTTGTGCTGAAGAATAAATTGTCTAATGGCTTCATTTCTTTCTTGTATTCTTTCTTTGTCTTCTTGAGATCTTTTGGAGGTTTGAAATGATTTGTTTTTATGAAAAAAATACCTAATTTGTGGAAATGTAAGATCACGATATTGAGGTTGTAGACCTTCTAAAATTTCCGCATAAGTCAATTTCGTACTTGGGTTTTGTTCCTTGTGCTGAAGAATAAATTGTCTAATGGCTTCCTTTCTTTCTTGTATTCTTTCTTTTTCTTCTTGAGAATTTTTGTATGTTCGTAATGATGGATTAATTTCTAAAATACGCCTAATTTGTGGAAATGTAAGATCAGGATATTGAGGTTGTAGACCCTCTAAAATTTTCGGATAAGTCAATTTCGTACTTGGGTTCTGTGTTTTGTGCTGAACAATAAATTCTTTTATAGCTTTATTCCTTGCTTCTATTTCTTGTACAGACCTACCCATTTTTTTTGTTCGCGCTTTTCTTCCTGCTTTTTCTAATGGTTGTGCAGATGGCTGAGCTGTGTCTGCTGCATCGGGCAAGATTATTCCAATATCTTGTGTTAGAATTGAATTAGCTAATAATTCAAATAATTCTTGGTTAAAATCTTCTTCACTGTCACTACTTTCCAAAAACCGATTTAGATCTAAAGTATCGCTCCTTCGCTCGGTGTCACTTTCTTCCTCTGAAAAACAAAGGTCAAAGTCAAAATCTTCTTCATTTCCACTAGAAACAGAACTATTTTCTTGCTGTAGAGGATCATCATCAAACAGCGTGAACGTAGTAGAATCGTTTATTGCGGTATCACCATCGATAGGTGCTAATCTTTGCAATTGGTTAAGATCTAGGTAATTGGTATGAAAAGGTTGTTCGGGCGATAGGTTTATTGCATCATCTAGGTTTTTTTCAGCACCATCTGCTGAATACGCGCTATTAAACGTGTTGCTTAACAATAAGCTAAACCCTGTAAAAATAATTTTTTTCTTAATATTCATTGTTATATTCCCAATAAAAATTTTTAAATTGCTTTACACATATAACCATTATTAAATTATTTGCATACCCGGGAAAAACCCGGGTATGGGTATTCAAAATTCACGATGTTTTGAAATATTTTGTTTCTGCTGCATTTGTTAAAGAAGCGTGCGGCGTTGCAAAGTATGAGACTTTAGTATTTATACTATTTTGGCGGGCAATTCGGCATCGCGACATTACGTTGGAATGCGCAAATTTTTTAGAATAAGCGAATCAGGTGTTGCTAGGTATCATGGGCCTTAGTAGAGGAGTTCTGCTGTTAAAATAAGGACCAAAATCAGGGGCACCAACAATTTGTTCTGGGATAGGCCTGCGAGGGATAGGACAAACAATAAGACATGCAGGCGATGTTGTTTCATTTTCATTTTGCACCATTGGAGGTAGGTAAAGCTGCTCAAGAAGTGAAGTGTTTACCTTCCGTGTAAGAGCATGCATGAATGAAAGCGTCAAAGTCGCAGCTAATGGTTTTTTAGAGTTATTACAAGTGCAAGTTTTCATCCATTTGGCCAAAGCAGGATATTGTTTTTGAAACCATTCATCATAATTTACGGGGGAAAGTCCAAGAGAAAAAGCTACGATTTTGCGCATGCTCAGGTTAAGTTCTGTGTCTTCTTCGCTCATATTTAAAGAAGTGCATAATTGCGAAAAAACTCTAGAAAAAGATTGAGTTTTCCATTGGTATCCTTGAGCTCTGTTATGATCAGGTGTTTTGATAACTCTTAAAAATGAACACAAAGCTTCACGAAGAATAGTTTGATCGTACGAATAGATCAGGTTAAAGTTTATAGGAAAATTGCTTTGATTTTTCAACCCATAGATTTCCAGAATTTGATTGGATAATTTGGTTATATCATTAAGAATGGGTTCAGCTGAATGCATACTCTTTAAATGCGCATTTAATGATTTGTTACTGATAGTGTTAAAAAAAAGTTGAGGACAACTTATATTTAATGCTTTGAAACTAAGAAATGTGCCTGATGCCCAAAATTCTGGCTTTTGAAAAATATTATTAAAACGTCGAACACTATCTGGTGAGACATAAATTTCATGAATAGTAACTGGCGATGTTTTGCGTGCGACAGCATTACTTTCTTGAATTTTTTTAATATCGTGATCGTGATCATCAGCAACACATGCATTAAGATTTGTCACTACATTAATGTACAAAAACACTAAAGTAATCAGCCTAACCATTCGAAACATATAATTTGAATTAAAATTTATTTAAAGATTTTATAAGCTAATATAACTTTGGTAAATGAAAATTTTCTAACTTAAAATTACGTGACCTTTCAAGATCGCCGTACTGTGATTTAAGTATTTTTAGGTGCTTACGTGATGTCGTCATCGTCATTGTTACCAATATAAAAACTATCTGCACCTGGGACATTTATTATTGGTAATAATGAGAATGTAGAACTAAATGGACTAGGCATAGGTTCGTCACCAAGCTGTTTGCTGATGGGTGATCTTGGCATAGAGGACGCTCTATTATTGTGCATTGCATCAAAAAGTCTAGCTCTGCGGTCGGCATTGGAAAATTTTGCGCTTAGTGGACCATCGGGAGAAGTGGTGTGCTGTGATCCTTGCCCTTTTTTAAGAAGTGCTGCTCTGCGGGGAGACATCATGCAACCATCATTTGTGATGCTTGCTATATTTGTTAAGCTTACAGAGCTCCTTATTGAAGAAGGTAAAATAAGTGTTGGTACAGGGGGTGGAGCATGCCATTGAGAGCAGGCAAACACAAGCAAAATGGTAATAACGGCACCTGCTGGTTTTCCTGAAGTATTATTACTATTTGCCCAAGCAGCTAAGGCAGGACATGCCTTTTGAAAGTGTTTTTCAAATTCAAACACGTTGCACGGATCAACGACCATTGTTAGCGCCTTACGAAGCATTTGATTACGCTCAATAGTGTTTTCTTTCATACATAGGCCTCCCCACAATTCATCAAAAGCTTTAAGGAGTGTATTTATTTTCCATGTGTGCATCGATGTGTTAAGCGGGGTGGTGATGCTATGTAGTGATAAAGTTAAGGCTAAATGCATAATGCCCCAATCACTTTCTGACCCAGGATCTAGCCTGAAATTTCCAGTTGATTCTGGGGTGCCGAATGATAATAGTTTTAAAATTGGTGCTGACAAGTTTGCTAAATTTTCTACAATTTTTGAATATGGGCTCATCTTTAGTGATGGGTAAGCACCTTTGCCATGTAGATATTTCGCATGTTTGAATGGGCTATCAAAGAATATAGGCTGAGTTGTTGAAGTATCGTACACAATTGTTATGCGTGGGTTTTTGGGAAGCTGAAAGTATTCGAGATAAAAAAATGGGTGGCAAGAACTATTAGGTTGGCGAGTAATAACAGCTTTTTTAAGATCTTTTTCATTATCATCTGCTCCATTAAGAGTCAGCACACACAGAAAAAAGCAAAAACAGTATTTAATCATTCTTTTAATCTTCAAAACAACTCCATTTGAATAGCTTAAAAGCTAAATTTCAAAAGTGGAATAGATTTTATTTTGAATGCCATCTAACCAAGAAACTTTTAGATTTGACAATGATAATATTATAGGACTATCCGTTAAGGTAACGGTAAGACTATAAGCTGCGGGACATTATGCGCTATTACAAAAATATTTTTCACTGTTTGTTTTATCAACTTGTAATCGTTGCATTTAGTAGCGTTACATTTGCATCTACGAGAGTTAGCACCAACCTTTCAGGTGTTTTTGCCTACGAAAATGCTAAGCGCACCCATCAAATAATTCCTGGTGGATTTTCAGTAATCTCTGAAGATCCTGCGCCATTTGATGGAAATTTTTCTCAGTGTGCGCCAGTTACCGACTATAACAATTGGCCTAAAGATATTGAAAATAAAAGCATTTTTCCTTATTTAGCGAGGCATGCTTCTATTAATCCCACTCAATATGCAGAATTTTGTGATTTTGTTGAAGATTGGTACCAAACATCTTGCGCTGTCGTTCACTATTTCCCTGGTGGTTCAGAAGTTATTGGCAGTGGTTCTTTAATCGGTGGGAACTGCGTCTCTACTGCAAGACATAACTTTAATGATGTTCCAACCAGCCATATTTTTGTGCGTTTTTTTAAGTATTCTATTTTCTCGCATAAGGGAAAAATGTTCGCGCAAGAAGAGTCTTTAGATATTCCTGTTATTGACACATGTTGTGCCATTAATGGATTAGACGCAGGCTACTTAGAGCTTCCTTTTCTTGAGTCCAGCACATTTAACAAATACGCAAAAGTTCTGCCAATTCAGCAAAGCACTTTTGGTGGAAGCTTATCTCCAGGAGAATATGGAATGTTCCATTTTGCTGGGGGAATGCATCAAATATCTGCAGGTAATATGCATGATTGTGTGATGGGATCTTGGCTTCATAATGATATTTCAATTCAAGCTGGACCAGGAAGTTCAGGCGCTACGGTTATAGGAAAATGGTTCGACAGAACTGAAGGATGTGGAACTTCTATCTACAGAAAAATAGGTAATGAATGGGGAACATCAGTTGAACGACGTTTGATTAGTTTTTCTCATTTTACCAACTCAGGAGCAACCCTAGACTCTATCTCGGCTCCTTATCTTTATGATCCTCATTTCCTTCCTTCTGCTGCCTCATTTTCGGAAAGTGGCTACGAATATTTAAAGTGGTTTTGGCAAGAATATGCAGGACAAGGTGGTAAGCATCCATCACCAGCAATGTATAATGTTCAAGATGATCATAGTAACCATCACATTATCCCTAAGGGAGATTTTTTCTATCTTTGGCACTACATTAATGACATGCCTACATATCAGCCTGTAAATGACAGGTTGAAGAGTGCCATATTGAAGCAGGTAAAAAGAGAATCATTGACTGCCAAAAAAGGATTTTATCTTAAAAAAAGAGCGAATGAACTGTATGATGCACAATTAGAATTGTACAACCGTATACGAAATAACTTTAATGAATTGCTTCAGCTTTCTTATATAGACCACTACCCATCTTCAGAAATTACCAAGAGATTCTGTTGGTTTGGGTGGAATTTATTCCAAGGGCCTGATGCTAATCATAGGACGGATGATCCTTCATCATCATCTGACAACACTGATCTTAGCGAGAAACATAAACCAAAGAAGTTTAATAAGGGATTATGGGATTGCTTGAAAAATCCTCAAACAGGATTGCACCAAAAAATACAAGCGCTAAAACAAGCTACACTTAAGGGCGTGCCAGATACAAATCTTCTTTTTCAGTTAGATGCTAGTTTAGCAACGATTATTGATTTGCTAAAAAAATCTCCCTCTCTTGTGAAAACTTATCCCTTTAATCCAACAGAGTGGGAAGAGCAGGGTGGAAAATATTGGGTAAAAACTTAAAATATCTTTTTTAACCATTCGCGCACCCTCTATTGCCTTTTAAAAAAAATGTAAGCTAGCATTAATAAAGGGATTCAACACAAGGTGTTTATGCTCAATATTGTTGCTGCGATGTTCGTCGTTTTTGGCCTAATAGGACTTTTTGCTTTGGTGCTTCGCTATCTTCAGCAATCGGGGCGGCTTTCAAACACTCCATTTTTCAATGCAAAGCAACAGGGCGTTATTGTTGAACCACACATTGTGATTGACAACAAAAGACGTATTGTGAACATTACGCACCGGGGGCAGCGTTACGTGGTGTTACTTGGTCCGAATAATGATGTTTTACTAGAAACCTCACCGGCGGTTCGTTCAATTGAAACCGTAGAGTTTGATCGTCAGCATGTTTAAAAATTTCAAATTAAAACGATTTCACGTTAATAATTTGTGCTGCATTGCAGCGCTTTTATTATTTGTAATGCAAGCCCCGCTTATGGCGGATAGTTTTACCTTAAACCTGGGCGATTCAGGCGGTACGTTAATCGGACGCATGATTCAGATGAGCGCGCTCATGGCGCTGCTAACTTTAGCGCCATCTATCATTATAGTGGTCACGTCGTTCACCCGTATTGTGGTGGTGTTTTCATTTTTGCGAAATGCTTTGGGAACACAGCAATCTCCGCCGAATATGATTCTTATTAGTCTTGCTATATTTTTAACGATGTTTATTATGGGGCCTATTTTTAATAAGGCGTATCACGATGGCGTTGTTCCCCTAATGGAAGACAAAATAAAGTACGAAGAAGCATACGACAAAATCTGTGCTCCTTTGCACGTGTTTATGCGTAAAAACGTGCGCGAAAAAAACCTTGATTTGTTTATGGCATTAAGTAAAGAAACTAATTTCAAGTCAGCAAAAGAACTGCCTATGCGTATTTTGGTGCCGGCCTTTGTGATTAGCGAATTGCGCCGTGGTTTTGAAATTGGCTTTTTGATTTATCTGCCCTTTGTGGTTATTGATATGGTCATTGCCAGTATTCTAATGAGCATGGGAATGATGATGCTGCCACCAATGCTGATTTCCATGCCCTTTAAAATTATCTTTTTCGTGCTGATCGACGGTTGGAACTTGCTGTGCGGCAGTCTGGTCAACAGTTTTAGTATGTGAAAGTTGAAATAATCAACAACGTACGTTTGTTGGTCGTTGAAATTTTTTCAAGGTTGTCGTTTTATTTTTTGTGGCTTATAGTCCTTCTTTATAACCTTACAAAGGACTATTAAATGAACCTAATTAGAAATATTGCACTATCACTAATGCTATTAAATGCGGTTGATGCGTCAACAACTGAGGTTTAGTAACCTCAGAAGGCATGGAAGCTTCTGCAGCTTTTTTTCCGAATCATCAAGTAGATTTTATTCAAGCAAAAGCTCTTTTTGACACAAACTTAGAATTATATAAAACACCTTTTACTCGGGAAAACTGTACTGACGTGGCCAATGCAGGTTTGCGTGTACGCGAAGCTGTAGCTTCTTTTGAAACAATAGCACTACTGACAGATCACCCTGATTTTTTTTATGCAGCGATGATTTTGTATCATTTTGGTAATGATAGAAATTTGTATCAATTTAATGCAACTACTGCTCATAAGTACAAAGCTCTTGCAATTGCAACCTGTAATAATGTTTTGTCACAGGCAGGTCATAAAGATACTCCTGCAGCAGACCTAGTACTGAGAGCGTTAGAAGATTCGATCTATGCAACGTTTGATGACGGTACAACGTTTGATGACGGTATTATATACCACGGACCAACACCTTTCAAATTCTAAGAATATTGGTCTAACTAAGCTCCACGCTCCACGAAAATTTCGTGGGGCTTTTTTGTTTCATCCCCAAAATGTTATTCCTTCCCAGGTCATAGCAAACCCTGGGAATGGATTTTCTGCCTCAAGCCAATCAAGTGCAAAGTCTGGCAGGGGGCAATCGCGCGAATCTTTTACTATACTGATTTTTGTGCATTCTAGAGAGTCTTGCTCTGTTAAAAATCTGTGTGGGGTTACTATTCTGCAAACTCCATTTTTGTATTCTCCGTAACGGGTGAATAGTCCACCAGTTTCGCCTAACTGCACATCATTTTCTATGGTTTCAAAATCAACCATTGGATTAATTCTTCCTGCTGCAATTGCTGATTCGAATCGGGCATCAATTGCGTGGGCAATTTGGTTTGCGTGCAGCAGTGAATTTGGATAAATCGTAATGAATTTTCCGCGCTGGGTTGGCTGACTAAGTAATTTGGCCAAACCATAAAAAGTTGTGTATTTAAAATGCACAGGATGTTCTTGTAAGGCTGGCCTAACAATTTCAAAAATTTTATCCATGCTGCTGGGGCGCGCTGAAACATGTAGTTTCCATCCTTGAAAAATATTTGTGCTCCCTACGCCTACGAATACTCCGCTACCACTTACGGGGAACCGTGCAAGTGCTGCATCATCATAACTTTCGAAATTTGCTTCTACGTTTTTTATTTCAGCTGCATCAATATGGTGCAAAAGAGCACTGCATATAAAAAGCATCAATAGTTTTGTCAGTCGACCCAAAATTGCATGCTAATTTTCTGTTCTATTCTAATAGTGACAGAGCTTATTAAAGAAACAGTTAATTATTAACCAACGGTCAATCAGATATTTTATTGCAAAAAATAGCAATTAACGAGTTTTTAATACCTTTTGGTGTATTCTGCGCCCCTCCCATAAAGAAGGGCGGGGGCGGTTAGGGACTTTCTATGTAGCATCTCTATTAGAAGCTTTAGAATGTGTGCTGACTATTGAGAGCTTAACGGCAAACATCAATGCTAAGCAAAGCACCGCATTAAACACAAGTGGTGATACGACAAGGAAATAGTGATGAAAAATTCCCATAAGATCTTTACTTAAAAAATATCCGATCAAATAACTTATGCTAATTCCTGAAGAGTACCAAAAAATACCGTTGAAAAAAGGTTGGTTATCTTTAAATAATGAAAAAATCAACGCAAGGCTTGGTGCTAGAAAGCCTGCGAAAAAGAAAGCAAATAACACTTGGTAGATAAGGTATATATTGTCTTTAGAAAAATCGTATACACTAAAGCTAAATATCACTAGTAAAATGCCAATTAACGATAGAAATATAAGTTTTGACCAATTTACATAGTCGCAAATTCTGCTCGCAAGTATCATAAAAAGTCCAAGCGCTATGTAGAAAAATATGTAGCCCATTTGGAAATTTCTAGCATTTATAATTGAAACGTTTAGAACATAGGGTTCAATGAAAAAATAATTGTGGGATAGTCCTGCCCCGCAAACACCCCCAATAAGTACAGCTAAAAGTTTTGCTACATGATTAGGTGCGATTTGTGGGGAATTTTGCTCTTCAGGTGTCTGCGATTTTTCTAAATTGATGATGCCTTTTTTTGCACAATAAAAGATGTATCCGCATAGAAGACTGCAGCCAAAAATAATGCCACTCATGATTTGCAGATTGCATTTAGCAAAAACAGCGTAAGCTAAAACATACCCCAAACCTGACCCAAAAATCATAAGCCTGCTTATATTTACATGGTCAGATGTTTTGTAAATATTCATTAAATACATGGTGGGTAACACTAATGCGGCTGACCCCAGAAAAAGATTTAAATATGAAATCACTAACATAAGCAGTTTTGCCAAATGGAATTGATCTGCGAACAGGCAGGATAGAAAGAACAAGGCAGTTGTCAGAATATATCCTGAAATAAGAATTTTCTGGGTGGCTATAAATCCTTTATTTTCAGCATATTTTCCGAGAGTGTACGCACCCGTAATTCTTGAAAAAAATGTCCCAATAGCCCATGCACATACAAATGCCGTCCCATTTCTTAAGTTAAATATTTCAGTTGAAGTTTGTGCTGATAATGAATTAAGCCAAAGCAGTTTAAGAGTACAGAAAGACTGCAGAATAACCATGAGAAAAATACAGAAAGTCGAGCGATTCCATAAAAATTGCATTTCGAATACCTCCTTTGTGTAGTCTCAGAAAACTTTCTCAAAAGATACCCCATATGTAAACGAAAATAAGCAAAAGAGCTAGCTTTAAAAACACATTTAAAGGGTGACTTTTAGCCGTAAGATTTGTGTGGTAGCGTATCTACATAGACTGAATTTGTTATTCTATGATTAGTTTTCCAGCTATTGACCCTGTCGCAATTACCCTTGGTCCCCTAAAGGTCCATTGGTATGGGATATCGTATGTTGTCGGTATTATTTTGGCGTGCCATTGGGCGCACGGGTTGCTTAGGCGCTTTCAATTTAACATTACCCCCAAATTATTTGATGACCTGTTGCCCCATGTGGTTATTGGTATTGTTGTTGGTGGAAGGTTGGGGCATACCATGCTGTATGACCCTGCTTACTACCTAAGTCATCCGTTGGAAATTTTACAAGTCTGGCAAGGCGGCATGTCATTTCATGGCGGGTTGCTAGGGGTTGTGTTGATGACAGCTCTTTACACCAAACGTCATAAGATCGATTTTTACAGTCTTGGCGACCTGATGGCCTTAATATCGCCCATTGGTTTATTTTTTGGGCGTTTGGCCAATTTCATTAATGCTGAATTGTTTGGCATAGAAACAAGTTTGCCCTGGGGCGTTATGTTTCCTAAGCAAACTATGGCGCGTCATCCTACCCAAATTTATGAAGCAGTGTTAGAAGGTTTGGTTTTGTTTTTTGTATTAAATTTTGCCTACAAATACTCCGCGAAATTAAGGGCCTGTAAGGGAATGACCGGTTGTTTATTTTTAAGTTTATATGCCCTCTTTCGCTTGATTGTCGAACCGTTTAAAGTACAAGAAATGGTTGTGCAATTAGGCACCCATGGGCTTGGGGTTGGTGTTATATTATGTATGCTCATGCTTTTGCTAAGCATCCTTCTGATAGTGGTGCGTCGCCGTGTTTTCAAGATTACATCAGAAAAAACGGTCCTGTAACTGTTGAAGAAGCGCAAAAATTAGCCCTTTATCATCCTGAGTTTGGCTATTACGCGCACAATAGTGTTATTGGTTCGCAGGGGGATTTTATTACCTCCCCTGAAATTTCTCAGTTATTCGGTGAAATGCTTGCGTTTTGGTGTATTGCCCAGTGGCAAGAAGCGGGTATGCCTCAGTCGCTGCATCTTATTGAAATGGGGCCCGGTCGTGGCACGCTTATGCAAGATATTTTGCGTATTGGCGAACACCAAGAAGGCTTTATAGAAAGCCTAACCATTAGTTGCGTTGAAATTTGTCCGAACCTTTATGAACAGCAGCAACAAGCTTTGTCAGACTACCCATTTGTGTTTTGGTACAAAAACTTATCTGAAGTGCCAAAAGGTGCCGATTTTACTATTCTTCTTGCCAATGAATTTTTTGATACTCTGCCTGTGCGCCAGTTTGTAAGCCATGAAGAGCGTACTGTGCGATATAGCGAAAAAGAAAATGCGCTAATTTTTTCTCCGCCTGCAAACCCTCATAGTATTAAAGAAACATGTCCTATGGGCGAAGAGCTTATGCATGAAGTTATGGGGCACCTAACACCTGGTGTGGCGTTAATTATTGATTACGGGGATGACACGCCGCCAGAAGCGCGTTTTGGTGATACACTACAAGCACTTTTTCAGCACAAACCTGTTAACGTTTTGGAAAGTTTGGGCTTTGCTGATATTTCACATCAGGTTGATTTTCATAAATTATGTAGTATTGCCACCAATTTCAGATTTCAGCCCCAAGGGAACTTTTTGTTAAGGCTTGGTATTGAACACCGCCTTGAAAAGCTTCTTAGCATTGCATCACCCGAGCAGCGTTTTAGCTTAACTACTGGTGCAACGCGTTTGGTGGCACCTACTGAAATGGGGCAACGTTTTAAAGTACTTGAGGTTTTTCAATGGTAGCTAAAAAGGTTAGTAACGTTCCTTATGAAACTGCAGATACGCTTGATCACCCAGGAATTGTGCATGGATTTTTCGGGCGCATCGGCGGCGTTAGCCAAGGAATTTACACAAGTTTAAATACTGGTTTTCACAAAGATGACGATGACATTAATGTTATTGAAAATCGTCAGCGCATTTTAAACACATTGAATGTTGGGCATATGGTGACCTTGCGCCAAGTTCACAAAACCGATGTTTTGTTAGTCGATGCTTCTACCGAAAATGGCTATCAGATGGATGCCATGGTTACAAAAACTCCCGGTCGTTTGCTTGCTATTCAAACTGCAGATTGCGTGCCTATTTTGCTAGCAGATCCTGTCAACCGCGTAATTGGTGCTGTTCATGCTGGGTGGCGCAGTGCTGTTGCTGGTATTGTTAAAAATGCTATCGATGCTATGAAAAGTTTGGGCGCTAAAAACATTAGCGCAGCTATTGGCCCCTGTATTCACCAGGAAAGTTACGAAGTTGGCCAAGACGTTTTTGATGCTGCAAATGCACCCACGTTTTTTATGCCTTCAACAAAGCCTGGTCATTACCTTTTTGATTTAGGTGGATATGTGCTTAATCAATTAAAAGGGCAGGGTGTTGAAAATGCAATTGCGCTTCCTTTTAACACCTATGCTTTGAAGGATCAGTATTTCAGTTGCCGACGTGCGGCCCACATGAGTGAGTCTTCATTTGGTAGTCAATTATCAGTGATTGGATTGGTGTAGAGAAGGTTAAATCTATGAAATTTTTCTGCCTTTTTTTAATTTTACTTCTTAAATTTTCAAACTCCTTTGCTGCAGTAGTATTTAATGGTGTCTTTGATGACGATCAATACAAAGAACGCAGTAAAAAATATGAAATTTTAAACTCATTTCCACCCCTTCCCATTTCAACAGAAAGTCTTTTTTCACGAGTAGACTTTTTAAAAGGTACTATTGGTTATGAAGGCGACATACATGTAATTAAGCCAAAAGAGCAGCTTCATCAGTATATGACCCAAGGAATAATGGACTGTGTAGCTATTGTTTTGCGAAAAGATACAGGCGAAGTATTTGCAAGCCATGTTACTAGGAATGTAGTTTTTGGATCATTAGAATCTGATTTAGATCGGTTTCTGTCAAACGAAGAGCGCGTGACGAGCGCGCATTTGGTAAGTTTGTACACTTCAGATTTAATTTTGAAAATATACGAATTGCTTACGAATAAAAAAATCGCGATTACAACGATTACGCGTCCAAAGCTTCCTAGTGGTGAACACCTTATTTTTGAATCTGGTTTATCCAATGCATTACGTATTTCGACGTATGGTTGTCGTATCTATCACCCAAGTAAGTGCCTTGAACAAGCAGTTGTGAAAAAATTTAGTGTAGTGAATAGTTCTTTAGCATGTCCACCAATTGTAGATTACTCAGGAAATCTTTTTGGAAGCCCTTGGGTTTGTTGGTCTATGGGAAGCTCTGTCACCGTTTCTGGAAGTAACCTTACTTTTGATAGTACGTATGGTCTTAATGATAATTTCTATGCGTCTTGTTCTGTGTTTGTTGACGCAAAAAACGGTGAGATTATTGCAAGCCGTGCTGGTGGTGCACAAATAGGAAATGCTTAATAAGCGCAAGCCGCTTATCTTTATTCCAAGGCAAACATTACATTGCTATCCTTTTGCTTAGCTAGTCCAATATGTTGATCAGCGTCTTACTGTTTCTAATTCACCAATTGTTAATTCATCCGAATCTACAACCTCTTCTTTTGTTCTAGTAAGTTCTAAGTGCATTACTCTTCTGTCCTTTGTGCCAGCACAGTTTTCTCCTTCACCATCAGCGTCTTCAAGTATCCATTCTGATTTTCTGCCAACATTTTTTAACCAATCGGTTCCCATGATTTCTTGACACTGGTTCAATGCGTTACGCAAACCAAGAATTGTTGCTATTTTTCCTCTTCCGCCTATGAAATGTCGGTCATTTGCATAGCATTGATTGTGATATTCTGTTTTTCTTGTAACGGCTAAAATTGGAGGAAGACTGAAATCATGCTTTGTTGCCTGGGCGCGCAGGGCAGATAAAGAATCACTAATATCAAGCGGATCACATAGAACTAAGTGAATTCCTTTGAGTGTATCGTATGGTTGAAATTCCAGCTGCTGCTTACTTACAATAAATCTGCACTCAATTTTTTGATGAGGAAAAGTTCGATTATATTCATTGAAAGCATTCAGAATAATGCCTCGGTAAACTGAACTATATTCTACACAGACTATGTTGATGGTTGGTGGTTCACTGATACTGGCACAAATCAGGAAAGGAGCCATAAATCCTACAAAAAGTGTTCTTAATATGAAAATCTTAAGCTCAACGTTTGTTGCCATAAAAAACCACCTAACGATATATAATTTATTATAACCTTCAATTTATTAATTTTTTGTTGCCAAAAAGATTGTTTTTGTGAACTAATTATTGTTTTGGTGTTGTATTTACACTTAGAGCAATTAAATATGTTTACAAATCTGAAAGGGGTAGGGCATAAAGTAGCATGCTTATTTAAACAAAAAGTGCTTATGTTTCTGCTTTCTTATTGTTATCTGTCAATATTATTTTTATTCTTATCAATATCTGAAGTTTTTTGTGCTGCAGCACTTGCTGAATTATATTTAGTTGTTGGTAGTAATAAAATAAAAGCAGAGTTCCACGGCTTATACTTGGAATCATACCACCATCATCCCGCTGCTGATTTCGTTCATAAGCGTACATTCGGTGGTGAGGCAATTACCCTAGATTTGGATCCTGATTATACTGTGCCAGGGCGTCACTTTCCCGAAACAGATGCTTGTTCGTTTGTTCCTGAAGCGCCTATTGCTGTTGTGTTTATGGAATTGTTCCCAAGTCATGGAGTAAGAACAGTTATGGATTTGCAAAGAATGGAGGTAGCCCAAGATCCTTCACTTAGTTTGAAAATGATAAAGGAATTCTCTGCTAATTTGGTCAATTGTCCAGTGGGACTTCGAAATTCAATAGTTCGAAATATGCTTACACAAATAAGAGAACCCTACGAAATAGATGATGAGTTAATGCCACACGCAATTGAAAATCTTGCAAAACACATGAAACCAAATGCAAATCTTTATATAGAGCATATTCCGTTGCTGGCGCTAGAAGCTGATAATTGCTTTAGTTTGAATGTTCCTTTACTATTTTTAGAAGAATTAAGAGTCACAATTACTGAACCTTCTTCGACTTCATTGTGTAGGCAAGCCGTTGACCTTGTGCAGGCAGCAATGGAAATTTCTACAGGTGAAATTCGTCTTACCAGAGAAGAGTATTTTGATAGACTCACTGCTGAAGTTGAATTGTGTGTAACGCCTGAAGCTTTTCATCATTCCCTCAGCCTTGTTGTGTTGCTTGAATTAGAAAGGCTTGAACAATCACTACCAGATTCACCTATCAACAAATTCTTGGCAGGCAAAGGTTTTGTCAATATTAATCATCAGCGGGTCATTAACCCCTTTAATGGTCGTAGTAATTCTTGGATTATTTCAGCAGTTAAGGCTTGATAGCACATTGAAAATAGCAACATAATAATATATATTGCTCGCTTGTATTAATTAAAAAATAGTGTTGTGCTGGAATTTTTTTTTAAAGTTAGTATTGTAAATTTTTTTTTGTTGAATTATGTAGGCTCTTTTTATGCTGCAGAAGGGCCTGTTCATCACCCTGATTATTATGCTGGAATTATTCATACTATTTTGGCAAATAGAGATTTCACCGAATATCATCAAAAAAACGCAGAGGGTGCGTTAGCGTACCTTGAAAATACCGAAGTTTCTCCCAATATTAGAGCTAGACTAATAGAACAAATTTTACTTGAAAAAGATCTAAAAAAATTTCACTTACAGGCGGCATCTGCAGGAGTTGTGCTTTTGAGTGAAGGTTTGCTTCCAATTAAAGAAAAAGCATCCATTGCACTACATCTTTTTACAAATAAGTCTTTAAAAGAATATTACCAACATGAAGTTGCAATAAGAGCTTGGGAAGAATTCTCATTTGATGAAAGCGTTCATTCGTCAATTTCTTTAGCAAAGGAAGTTATTGCTTGTAATATTTTGCGTCGAGATAAATTTCAAGAGCATCATGAGCATGCAATTTTAGTATGGAAAAGTCTTGATATTCTAACGCAAGGATTCATGGTTTGTGATATTTTGCAAAATGATTCTTTAGCACGCCATCATAAATATGCGCAAAGAGTTCTTAAAAAGTTTTTCTTCACTACTAATGAGGTTGTTCCTAAATATACGAAAAAAAGGTTAGCAGAAATAATAGAAAAAACTAGATCTCAGCGATTAAAGAATTCTCGTGTCATTGCTTCAAACTATTTGGATTCCTTGTTGAAACTTGATTCGCCAGCAGCAATCGAAGAAGAGGCTTCGCTCTCTTCCTCCAAAAAGCGCAAAAGGCCAGCTAAATAGCTTGAATTTTTAAATTCCAAACGACATGGGTGCTGATTTTGGTATAAGCTAGAAACGAAATAAATAACGCATAATAAACATGACAAAAATTATTGCCGGTAGCAGTAGCAAAAAATTGGCTCAACAGCTAAGTGCCAGCTTGAGCATTGCCCAAGTTGAAGCATTCATAGAACGCTTTGAAGACGAAGAGCTACGCGTTCAATTGGCCGATGGTGTTCATGAAGAAGATGTCATTATTGTGCGATCGACTTCGAAACCAGCGAATGATCATTTAATGGAATTGTTGTTGTTGGTAGATGCTGCGAAGCGTTCCGGGGCGCGCCGAGTCATTGCTTTGGTGCCGTACTTTGGGTATAGCCGCCAAGATAGGCCTTCCTATGCGTTTGGGCCAATATCGGCACGGTTGGTAGCAACGCTTATAGAAGCTGCGGGTGTTGATCACCTTATTACGCTGGATTTGCATTCTCAGCAGGCTGAAGGGTTTTTCCAAATTGGTGTGCAAAACATTGAAACGTTGGCCTTGTTTGCTGATCTTTTAAAAAGCCAACCAAATTTAATGGTTGTTTCCCCAGACATTGGCGGTATGATTCGTGCCCGAAAGTTAAGTAGCCTGCTGGAGGTGGATTTAGCGGTTATTAATAAAATTAGGACAACCCACAACACCTGCCAAATGGGCGAAATTATTGGGAATGTTGCAGGCAAAAACTGCGTGTTGGTTGATGATATTGTGGATACTGGCGGGACCTTATGCAAAGCAGCCGCATTACTAATGCAACATGGGGCGCTTTCGGTTGAAGCTATTGCAACCCATGCGGTGCTTTCAGGGCAGGCTGTTGCTAATATTGAAGCATCAGTCATTAAGAAAATCATCGTGACTGGCACAATTGAACAAACGCAGTTGCCAGCTAAATTTGCTGTTGCTGATATATCAGTTTTGCTTGGGAAAAACTTGAAGCGAATGATTAAAAGCTGATAATGTTGGCAGATAATCAAACGAAAGAAGTATCCTTTTGGCACAAGTTAGTTTTTTGAACGTTCTTCTAAAAGAGCTAAGGCCGCACCAGTGGGTGAAAAATCTTCTGGTTTTTTTGCCATTAGTTACAAGTCATCAGCTAAATATGCAAACACTTACCAGCGCGCTTTTGGGTGTCGTGTGCTTTTCTTTGGCCGCATCTAGCATTTATATTCTTAACGATATTCTTGATATTAAAGACGACCAGGCTGACCCTATAAAAAAACATCGCCCTATTGCAAGTGGTGCGTTGAGTGTTTCATCTGCCATAAAATTGATGATTGCTTTGATTACTGCGGTGCTTGGCTTGTGTTTCTTCATTCCCATAGATGCTGTGTACATTTTAATGGCGTATTATGCGTTGACCACGGCGTATTCTATGAAGCTTAAAAGCATGCCGATAATGGATATTTTTATTTTAAGTTCGTTGTACAGCGAGCGGGTTTTGTTTGGGCAAAGCATGACCAACATTACTCTTTCTGCCTGGTTGATTGTGTTTTGCATGTTCTTTTTCTTAAGCCTTGCGTGTATGAAGCGCGTGTCAGAACTTTATCAGGTCAAAAATAAACAGCAGCAGCTTTCAAAACGGCGTGGGTATTGTGTTGATGATTTGGACATGTTAATGCCAACCGGCATTGGGTGCGCGCTTATTTCAGTGTTGGTTATTGGGCTATATATTAATTCAGATCAGGTAAAGCTGCTGTACCATTACCCTAATAGAATGTGGTTCATTGCTTTTGTGTTATTGTTTTGGAAAATGCGCCTTTGGTTTTTGGGGGTGCGAGGGCTTATTGACCGTGACCCTGTGGTTTTTGTTATGAAAGATAAGCCAACTTATGTGGTGGCGCTTCTTATTTTACTTACAGCATTGTTAGCGAGTTAATATGTATAAATTCCTATTTTTAATTATTGGGTTATTAGGAGTTGGCTTACCGTTTGATACGGTTTGGCACCAAATCTACGCCTTTCTTATTGGCTTTGTTTTGATATATGGCATTAAAAGAAATGCAGTTCAGTCAAAGTACCTAGTGGTCGGGGTGTGCCTACTTATTGCGGCTTTCTTTATGCCAAAAATTGAAATTATTGAACAGCAACGATTGCTTGTTGAAGCGGCAAAAACTGTATCACCAAAGCAATTTGTGGAAAACATGAATGTTTACCCCTTTTCACAAACGGCAGATGGTTACCTACAAGGTTTGGGATTAAGCAGAAAGGTGCGAGATGTTGCCCTAATAAATGGTCCGTGGCACTTGGGAAGCGGTTATGTAAACAAAGTGCAGTATAATTTTTACGGGCCACCACCTGCATTGGTTCGTGAAAAACTTCCGTTTGTTGTTTGCTATAAAATTACTGATTCTATTATTAAACGTGGCTTTGTAGGGCAGGGTACTTTCTATTTTAATAATGCTTTTGTGGTGTATGCGGCGCCAACGAAAATTACTTTTGAGTCCAAAGATTTCGGTGCCTATTTTTGTGCTTTTTCTGCGGATCATCACTTGCCCTTTTCAGAAACTGGGCCTGATTTAACACTGAAATTGAATAAATCTTCCCAAGATTACATTTGGCTTTTGGGTGAAGTGCTTTTGAAAATAGTAGGATTATTACTAATTGCCTATGGATTTTTTGGTATCTCAAGAAAAACAATTGATTGGAGAGAGATAGCTCTTTTATTGACTTGGGCAGCGTATTTTTCTCTTTGGTTTGGTAACTTTCCTTGGACAGAAATTTTTGCAGTTGGTGGATGTGATGGTGTTGTTCATGGTGGGTATCCTTATTCCATGCTTGAAGCCTTAATAAAAGGGGATTGGCTGACAGCGCTGCAATCACCTGAAGCGACTTTCTATTATATGCCAGGCATGCGCTATGTGCGTTTTGTGGAAATGTTAGTTTTTGGAGATTCGTATCCGCTGCAACTAACGGTTTTGCTATTTACACCGATTCTTTATTTACGTTTTCTCAAAGAATTATTGCCAGCAAAATACGCGTTCATTATTTGCATGATTATGATCACGAGTGTTGCTCAGTTTTTAGGTATGAGTTATGCAATTCACACAGACACTTTCCTTTCCCTTTACGGAGAAGGGTTTGCTTATTCGTGTTTAATTGGTGGGTTAGTGCTTTTGTTAAAGGGGGTTACATCACGAATTACCGGCATTGGTTGCTTTGCTTTGTTTGCCATTACTGCAAGTATTCGCCCAAATCTGTTGATATTTTTTGCATGCCTGAGTGCAATTTATTTTTTCTGTTCAACTTTTTCAAATGCACCTAGAAAAAGCAAATTTATTGACCTGTTAGGTATGGCGCCCTTGGTTCTGATTCCTTTGCATAATATTTATTTTGGCCATAAGTGGGTACTTATAACGTCGGCATCTGGTATTCCTGAAAACTTACCGCTGACCTTGAAAATGTATGTTGATGGATTACTGTCGTTGGGTGGGTTAATTGGTCCATTTGAATTTAAACAGAATTTCTTTAACCACTTTAATTATCGCGGTATTTTGGTATTGGTGTTTATGATAACTAATGCTGCCATTGCCCTGAAGCAGGGCGTAAGTACTAAAGTAGGCGCCCTGGCACTGGCATGCATGTGTGGTTTGAGTGTGCACCTGTTTTATTTACCAAGCATTCGGTATGTGCAGCCGTGTTTCTTTATTTCTGTGAGTTTGGTGTTATGGGCTATAGCTGAAAAGTCTAAGCCCAAACTTAGTAATAGGTAAGGCGTACTTTACGCAGCTTTTTGGATGCAAGGTGATGTACTGGTTACGTTACCTGCTTTTTTAGGCCACTGATTAATCACTAAACCCGAAAATACAACTCCGCATGCTAGCAATGCCATTGGGCTTAGGTGTTCGTCCAAGCACAGCCACCCGAAAAACACTGAAAAAACAGGGATAAGCAAACCATAAATGGAAACTTTAGCAGGGTTATGTTGACGCATTAGCCATGTCCATCCGGTTAGCCCGAATAAGGTTGCCACAATCACAATGTACCCTGTGGCGGCAAGTTCTTTTAGTCCAAGCATGTGTAATGAATCAAAGAACACATTTGGTCCTTCCCACACTTGCGATAATAAGAAATAGGGTAGGGGTGGGACCAGGCTCATCCATACAGTTAGCTGCAAAATATCCACGCCTTTTAAGGTTCTAGATATGTTGTTTGATAGGCCCCAGCACAGTGCGCTGCCCAGTACTAACGCAAACCCGGTTAGAGTTGATGCATTTTCCGTTTGAAAGCCCAGCATTGCTACTCCGCAAAGGGCGAGAAAATGCCAAACATTTCACGTTTTGATAAATGATATCCAAATATAAAGTATGAAAAAATTGCCGTGAATATGACCTGAGTTTGCAAGGTCAAGGCGCACATTCCAATGCTTATTCCCATTTCTAACCCTTTAAACATCAGCGCGAATTTTGCCACGCCCAAAAGAAGACCAATTAAAATTAGTTTTGTGAGGGGTATATTTGGTCGTTTAATGAAAAATACTAATGGAAAAGCCACAAAAACGAAGCGCAAAAAGCCAAAGGTGAGGGGGGAAATTCCTTGAATTGCCCACTTTATTACCACCAAATTAAATGCCCAACACACCGCAACACTTAACGCTAAGATAATGTCTTTGATTGGCAAAGATAGCATTCAATAAGGTATAAAAACGTTTATAGCCAGGTTCTAAAATGAAGTGCAACGCATTAGAGTGTTTGTTGAAAATACAGG
>Ga0207938_1000028_pt1 | contig 21169 bp, 12 predicted proteins | sample LakMenEpi15Mar12_FD_150671 | JGI IMG/M metagenome (GOLD analysis project Ga0207938, IMG submission 150671) | Freshwater microbial communities from Lake Mendota, WI - 05MAR2012 deep hole epilimnion (SPAdes) | ecosystem: Environmental > Aquatic > Freshwater > Lake > Epilimnion/Euphotic zone ...
ACAGGAGCTACAGGTCGTACAGGAAACACAGGAGCGACAGGAGTTACAGGAGCTACAGGTCGTACAGGAAACACAGGAGCTACAGGAGCTACAGGAGCTACAGGAGTTACAGGAGCTACAGGTCGTACAGGAAACACAGGACCTACAGGACCTACAGGACCACAAGGGAATGCTGGTCCTATGCCAGCTTTTATAAGCTATGTAGCTTCTACCTATCCTTTAGGCAACAACACTAGTGGATTGAAAATTTTTAATTTTTCAGGTATTGAAATATTTTTTTGTAATTCAGGGGAATTTGGTGTAAGAAATACATCAGGTGAAACATGGACATTTATATTAACTTTAATAACACCTCCGATACCAACAGTGCCGCCAGCAACTTACACAGAAACGACAAATGTTCCATCCATTGTCCCAGGCACATATACTCCAGTTAGTAATGGTTATCAAGAATCTCAAACAGCTGGAGCATATTACTCATTGACTTTTAACCCAGCGAATACTGGAGCATTTTATGCTATATTTTTGTATGTAGCAAAGGTAGATACTTCTTATATAAGAGCGGTGTTAGTATATACATATAGTTATTTACCTGCGGGAGCGGGTGGGATTACAGGACCAATAGGTCCAACAGGTCCAACAGGTCCAACAGGAGACGTAGGTACATTAGTAAAACTTGCTTTATATCCCGATACAGGAGCCACTGGTTTTACAGGGCCTATGGGTTTTACAGGGCCTATGGGTTTTACAGGAGATTTTCAATTTAAATCGTTCATAATAGATAATCCTATAAAAGATGATAGTTATTTGGTTCATGCTTGTTTAGAAGGACCAGAAACAGGAGTATATTATAGAGGTGTAGCCTGTGTATATGAAAAATATGTAATTGTAGAACTTCCTTTATATGTAAATAAAATAGCAGAAAATTTTACAGTACATGTTACACATATGTTAGATGATGATAATGACGAACCAAAAACATATGCTGTAACATATGTAAAAAATAATAAATTTAAAATATATGGACCAAAGGGAAAAGTAAGTTGGGTTGTATATGGCTCAAGAGGTAATTTTAACACTGAACCTAAAAAGTCAGATGTAAATATACAAGGATGTGGACCTTATAAGTATATTTGCTAATTCTCATATAAATAAAGTTTTAATAAAATTTTTTTTAATTTCAATATTGAAATTAAAAAGTATATTACACACATTGAGATATTTTATTGTATGTAATTCTATTTAAAATTTGGTCATAGGCAATGATAAAAAATCTATAACTGCCTAGAATATGTAACTCATTATCTTTAACTTCAATGAACTGTGTTTTATAACCATCAAATACATACTTACTTGATAAAAGACGAGTAACTTCCCACATTTTATCAAATGCTGATTTTTCATTATTTACATAAAATTTAGGAGAATCATCAACTGATACAACATATAATTCTGAATTTTCAACAAAATTAAAAAATTTTAATGTACTGTTTGACGCACTATCAAATAGTGTAGGATAACTTTGTACTTTATTAATTAGTGTAGTATAACACGATTGAGTATCACTATCACTTGGTACAGTATCACTTGGTACAGTATCAACTGGTACAGTATCAACTGGTAGAGTATCAACTGGTACACTATCAACTGGTACAGCATCAACTGGTACAGTATCAACTGGATTATTATTACTACTTGATGCAGTAATAAATGGTGTAGTATCAATTAGTGAAGTATCAACTAGTTTATCATTAATTGGTACAATATTAACTTGTTCAATATTAATTGGTTCAATATTAACTAGTGTAGTATCAACTGGTTTATCATTGTTTGGTGCAGTATCGCTTGAACACTTGGAATATATATTGTTTGAATCAGTATATAACATATTTTTATATATAAAATGAATGTTTTAAACCAACCAAAAATAATAAACAACTTATTTAAATAAGCTGATACGTGGTAAAAAATAGATAGGTCTTTAAAATAAAAAATAAGAGAGATATCTTATTTTTTAAGTTTGAATGTAAATTTAAAAATGATTTATTTATTATATAAGGAATAAATAAGACAAATGGATCTATCTATTCAACAAATACTTCGTGATCATAAAGTTAAGGGTGTTTTCCACACTCATGTATCTATGGGTCAAATAAAAGGTAAATACCAATTTAATCGTCAAGATTTGGAAGATTTTTGGAAAATATATTCAAAAAATATTAAAGAAAGCCCTGATGTACATATTGGTATTGCAGAAAAAGCACAGCATTATTTACCGGTATTAGGAGATATTGATATTAAAATGGTAGAATTGGATGGTCATTATGAGAATGAGCTTCATACTGAAAGGCATATTAAAGAAGTTGTAGATGTTTATCAGTCTGTATTACGTAAAATAGTTGATGAGTGTAGTGATAGTCATTTAATATGTGTTTTATTAGAAAAGCAGTTGTATAGAATTTCAAAAAATGGAACTACATATGCAAAGCATGGATTTCATCTTCATTTTCCATATTGTTTTTTAAGTAAAATAGATCAAGAAGTGCATTTAATTCCACGTGTTCAAGAAATGCTTAAAGAGTTAGAAACATTTAAAGATATAGGAATTGAAGATTCTGGGTCAGTTATTGATAAAGCATGTTGTAAAGTTCCATGGTTATTATACGGATCAAGAAAAGATGCTGGTATGGAACCGTATTTAGTATCTAAGGTGTATAATTCAGATGCAAATGAAATAACTTTAGAAAGAGCTTTTAAAAAATATCAGTTATTTGATATGAAAGAAAAATTAATAAAAATAAAAGATAAAGTTGAAGAATTTCTTCCTAGAATATTAAGTATTGTTCCATACGGAAGAAATACATCCGAGGTTAAACCTGGTTTAGTTTCTCCCTTAAAAGAACAATTACACGAAAGAAAAAAGAATGATAAAGAATATAATAAAACTTCAGTAATTCAAGCTCTTGCAATTGCAAAAGAATTACTTCCTATGTTATCAGATTTTAGAGCAATTGATAGGAATGAATGGATGACTATTGGATGGGCATTATATAATATAGGGGACGGATCGCCTGAAGCATTAGAATTATGGTGTTCATTTTCGTCTAGATGTGAGGATGAGTATGATGAAGCAGTATGTATATATCAATGGGATCGAATGACTCCTAAAGATTTAACTGTAGGAACTCTTAGATATTATGCAAGTGTTGACAGTCCTGACAAATACAGAGAATTTAAAAATGCACAGTCAACTAAATATATTCACGAATCTTTGAATGGATCTCATAATGATATTGCAAAAGTATTATATGAAAAATATGGTGATAAATTTGTTTGTGCTAGTATTTCAAGTAAAGCATGGTTTCAATTTATTGGTCATAAATGGGAGTCTATTGAAGACGGAGTGTTTTTAAGAAAGAAAATTTCAAGTTCAATAGTAGATAGATATACTGCTATCGGCAAAGAAATTTTGACTCAGTTGGCAACTTGTACAGACAAGGGACAAGAAGCAATGTATAACGCTAGATTGAAACAAATACAAAAAATGATGAGTAATTTAAAGTCATCACCTTTTAAAAACAATGTTATGAAAGAATGTGCTGAGGTTTTTTATGATAAAAGATTCCGAGACAAACTAGATACGAATCCTGCATTATTTCCGTTTAAAAATGGTGTTTACGATTTGTCTTCAAATATTTTCAGACCAGGTAGACCGGAAGATTTTATTTCAAAAACTGCTCCTATTGATTATATAGAATTTACAGAAGATGATGATAGGGTTCATGAAGTATATGATTATCTTGAGAAAGTGTTTCCAGATACATCAGTACGTAAATATTTTACGGATATAGCATCTGATATTTTTTATGGAGGTAATCATCAAAAACACGTGTATTTTTTGTTAGGAGAAGGAGATAATTCAAAGTCGGTGATTCAAACGTTTTTTGAAAAAATGCTTGGTTCGTTATCTATAAAGTTTAATACTACTGTTATTACAGGTAAAAAAGTACAATCAGGATCTGCAAATCCTGAGTTAGCCAGAGCTGGAGGAGGTGTTCGTCTAGCAACTTTGGAGGAACCAAATAATGATGAGATGATTAATATTGGTATTTTGAAGAATTTGTCAGGTAATGATTCTTATTATGCTCGTGATTTGTTTGAAAAAGGAAAAGAAGGACGTGAAATTATTCCAATGTTTAAGTTGTTTTTTATATGTAACAAGTTACCTAAGCTAAAATACAGTGACAAAGCTGTATGGAATCGTATTCGTGTTATCCCGTTTGAATCTACATTTTGTCGTCCAGATGATCCAGCTCCGGAAACTTATGAAGAACAATTGAGGCAAAAAAGATTTCCTATGGATAAAGATTTTGGAAGTAAGATTCCTCATATGGTTGAACCATTTGCATGGGTGTTGTTAAAACATAGATTAACAGTTAAAGATAGAGTTGAACCAGAAAAAGTTCGTATTGCAACTGCTGTGTATAGGAGAGAAAATGATATTTATCGTCAATTTATAGAAGAATGTATTACAGAAGATAAACATAAAAAACTATCTCTTATTGAATTGTATTCTCAGTTTAAGGAATGGTTTCGTGATAGTCTTCCTAATCACTCTCTTCCTATTAAGAATGAAATAGAAGAGTATTTTTGCAAGATTTGGGGAGAACCAATTAAAGGTAAGCAATGGAGTGGCTATCGTATTCGTACAATTCAAGATGATATTGAAGATGGTGAAGTAGTTATTCTCGAAGATGGTGATTTGGTTGATTATAATGATGATGCAAATCTTCCAGTAATGTAAATAAAATGTGAATTAAAAATTAATAATTTTTAATTATCAACGACGCTTCCAGAGCATACTTGTTTTATAAAATCATGATAAAAATCTGTTTTTATTCCTATAGCTCCGTTTTTTACGTCAGCGTTTGTATTAAACAATTTTGCTACTCCTTCAAACATAGAAGAATCCATATCTGAAGTATTTAAATTATATACTAACTGACTGCTTTTATCTTTTATACTATCAAAAAACATAGGTGCTAATTTTGTCATTTCCGGATCTGTAATTACATTTCCTTCTATATCTTTGAATTTTATTTTTCTTCTAGAATAATCAACACATGCAATCCTGTCTTTTAACGGTCCTTCTAACGCATACTCTGCATATCCAGAAGCTCCTTTTTTTATGTGTTCAATTGTAAGTTGTGGAACATGATTTACAAGATGTTCTAGAGTTATAGGTTCCATTTTTTGTATATAATTAATATGAGTATTTTTTATTGTAGTTGTTGATTTTTGTACAGCTTTAATAGCAATATTTTCAAGTTTATTTTGTAGTTCTTTAATTGTTTGTTTTTGATCTTTAATTGTTTGTTTTTGATCTTTAATAACTTCTTGTAATAAATTATTTTGTACAGTTAATTCACAATTTTGTTTTTTAATATTTTGTAAATTATCACCGCATTTATCTTCATGCATTACCATCCATCTTTTACTAGTAAAATTTTTATCACATTTTTTACATTTAAATTGTTGAGCAGGCTGTGTATTTCTTTTTGATATACAATATTGAGCAGTTTTTATATGATTATTTAAGCTAGATAATGTTATAAACTCATTTCCGCAATGTGAGCAATTCATTTCTAAACTCATTTCAGTGTTTTAAATTAGAATTTGATTAAATTTTATCATATATCATCATATATCATAAAATTTAATCAAATCAAAAATTTGTTGTACAAGTTAAATGCCTTGATTTTTTTATTTTTGGTTAAACACACAATTTTTGTGTGTTTGGAATTTTTAAGTGTTTAAAAATTTAATTTTTTTTGTATCAAAAAAAATTCCGGAAATACTTTTAAAACTAATAATGATGTATCTAAAAATTGAAATTTATAAGAAAAAATGTTAAAAATTTAAAATGACGTCTCCAGATGTTAAAGAAACTGCATCTATTATTTTTGGAATATATTCTACAAAAGAAATTATTGATATGGCTGTATGTAAAGTAGATATAACTAAATTAACAGGTCCAGGATCTGTATATGATGAAAGAATGGGAAGTAGTACAGAAACAAATAACATATGTGTTACGTGTGGAAAATCTCCTAAAGTTTGTTCTGGACATTTTGGTTATATTGAGTTGAATGAGTATATTATTCATCCACTTTTTTATAAAAATGTTGTATCATTTTTGAAATGTTTTTGTATTCAATGTAATAGGTTATTAATTTCAGAAGATCAAATTAAATTATGTGGATTATTTAGATTCAAAAGTGAGAGAAGATTTAAAAATATATTAGAAAAGCTTGAAAAGGTTGATATTTGTTGTTATTGTGGTAATACTCAGCCTAAAATTTCATATTCATTGTCAGATAATACTATATGTATGGAGTACAAAGAAAAGGTTAATGTATATGAAGAAGAATCAGAAAATTGTGAAGAATATCAATCAAAAAGTTTATCAAAAAGTTTAACAAAACAGAATTCTAAAATTAGTATAGAACTAACTGTAGAAGAGATTAACAAATTTTTTGATGCTATATTGGATGAAGATGTAATTTTATGCGGATTTGATCCTACTAGAATGCATCCAAGAAATTTGATTATGTCTGTATTTCCAGTTATTCCACCGTGTGCTCGTCCGTTTGTAATATCTGATGGAAATATATGTGATGATGATTTAACAAATCAAATTATTGAGATTATAAAAGCTAATAATATTTTGGCTCACGATAATGATAACGTAGTTAATGAGAAGAGTGAGTTAAGAAAACAAAAAGCTTTACAGTCTCTTAAATTTAGAATTACAACTTTTTACAATAATAGTCAAGGAAAAGCTAAACATCCTACAAATGGAAGACCTATAAAAGGTATCAAGGAGCGTATTACAGGTAAAGAAGGGCAGATTCGTAACAATTTAATGGGAAAAAGAGTAGAATTTTCTGGTCGTACAGTAATTGGTCCTGATCCAAAGCTTTTATTTGGTTGGATGGCAATGCCTGAAGCAATTTCTAAAGATCTTACTATACCAGAAATTGCGTGTGTATATAATAAAGAATATTTAGAAAATCTTGTGAATACTGATAAAGCAAATTTTATAGTTACGGTTAATAATGGAGAGGAAACGCGAATTAATTTAAAGTATGCTATGTTTACTAGAGGAACTGAACTTTTACATAGTGATATTATTATTAGAAATGGTAAAAAGCTTGATAATATAGATTGCCTTAAAGAAGGTGATAAAATAGAAAGAAATGGTAAAATATTAGAAAAAATATCTTATCCTACTAAAAAAAAAATAAGTTTAAAGTTAGGAGATATAGTTCATCGTCATTTAAAAGACGGAGATACTGTATTGTTAAATAGGCAACCTACATTACATAAGGGTTCTATGCTTGCAATGAAAATTCGTGTGATGCCTGGAAAGACTTTTAGGTTTAATTTAGCTACTACAAAAACATTTAATGCTGATTTTGATGGAGATGAGATGAATATTCACGTGCCTCAGTCTATAGAAGCACGTACAGAATTAGAGTTATTGTCTGCATCTAAATATAATATTATGTCAGCTCAAGCTAGTAAACCAAATATGGCAATAGTACAGGATTCTTTAGTTGCTGCGTTTTTGATGACTAAAGATGTAAATAATAAGCTAACGAAGAGTCAGTTTTTTGATATTTCATTAACAGGTGAAATAAATGGTAAATCTTTATGGTCAAAAGAACGAGTTAAAATAATTAAAAAAGTATTAAAAATGAAAGGTAAAGATTCGTGTGTATATAATGGAAGAGGATTGGTATCTCTTTTATTTCCCGACGATTTTATTTATGAACAAAAAAATGATGCGTATGCAGATGAACCAGTTGTAAAAATATACAGAGGTGTTATGTATGAGGGAGCACTTGATAAAACTACTTTAGGTGCTTCTCATAATTCTCTTATTCAAGTTATTCATAAAGAATATGGAGTTGAAACGGCATCTGAGTTTATTAGTAACATTCAGTTTATTACTAATAGTTGGTTATTAATTAATGGGTTTAGTATAGGGTTGGAAGATTGTTTGATAACGTCTCCTGAAAATGTTATTCAAATTCAGGATAAAATTTCTAGATGTTATATAGAAGCTGATGGTATTGAAGCAACTACTTATAATAAAGGAATTAGAGAAGTTCGTATTACTGCTGCATTAAGTAAAGCTAAGGATGTTGGTATGAAAATTGCTAAAGATTCAATGTCATCAAACAATAATTTATTATCTACTGTTCTTTCTGGTAGTAAGGGAGATTTTTTTAACATTGCTCAGTTGACAGGACTTCTTGGACAACAAAATTTGTTAGGTAAAAGAGTTCAGCCAACTCTTAATAATGGAAAGAGAACATTACCTCACTATCCCTTTGGAAAATTAGATAAAGAAGTTGAATATGAGTCTAGAGGATTTGTCAGACATTCTTTTATAGAAGGTTTAAATCCGCAAGAATTTTTTTTTCACGCAATGTCTGGACGTGAAGGTATTTGTGATACAGCTATGGGTACGGCTAAGTCTGGATATATTCAGAGGCGTATTATTAAAGTATGCGAAGATATACAAGTTACGTATGATGGATCTGTTAGAGATGCAACTGATAAAATTTATCAATTATCTTATGGAGACAATGGAATGGATCCTTGTCAAACAGTAAAAGTAAATGGTATTCAACAGTCGTGTGATATTTCAAGAATGGTAGATAGGCTTAATCTTCAATTCGAGATAGACTCTGAAAATAAAGAAAACTTAAAACCCTTACCTGAACAAGTACATCATATAAATAGTGTTATAGCCTCTATTAAACCTATACAAGAAACAATTAATAAACAAGAAAAACCGATTCCAACAAGAATTTCACTCTTAAAAGAATTAGCAATTGAAACAGGAAAAAATACTTTATACAAGGGATGGAGTATAGAAGAACTTTCTAATCATTTACATGTATTAAAATTAAAAAAGTGTTAATCCATATGAATGTGCTTACTAGTTAATTTTTTAATAGGTATAATACCTATTAAAAAATGTTTAATACTTATTAATATTCATCTTCTACCTCTTCCTCCTCTTCCTCTTCTTCCTCTTCGCCTAATAAATCATCGTCTTCTAGTTCAACATTTTCACCTTCTTCATTTAAATCTTCTTCGTTTAATTCTTCTTCTACTTCTAACTCATCTTCCTCATCTTCCTCATCTTCCTCCTCATCTAATTCTTCTATTTTTACATCAACTAATTTAGATTTGCTATCTAAATTAGTTGGGATTTGAAACTTAAACTTAAATGCATTGCATTGGTCAATATCATCTTCTGATAAGTCATCAACCGATCCATTTTTGTTTTGTTTTCCAATAACAGTTTTTGTTTCGTTATCAAAAACTAAACCAGTTTCTGGGTGCTCATAGTTGTTATATTTATTACGTTTAACTAAAATGTTAGGAATGTTTGCAACCAATTTCTTTTCTATAGGAGAAATTTCGCGTGGAGTTATTTTTTTTGAAGTAGTTTTTGGTTTTTTATTGTCTTCTGGATTTTTAGTGTCTTCTTTTCCTAATAAACGTGAAATTAAGTCAGTTTTAGTACCTGAACATTTACATCCTTTTTGTTTACACAAAGCTGTAAGTTCTGCTTTATTACATTTCAATAAAAAATCGGGACTAACATCAACCTCGGAAAAAGAAACTACTTTGGGTGTATTTGACTGTTTGTTATTACCTGTCCAGATAGCATTTAATTCATCATTATCTAAATTATATTTCGTTGAAACATTTGAAATAAAAGTTTGAATAACTTTTTCAATAGCTTCTTGTAGCACTGTGTTCAAAGACATTTATTTAAAATAAATTGATAATTGTTTAAATATCAATTTATTATTTAAAATAGACAAAATTTATAGTTTACATCATAGTTGCAAAATAATTAATACGACTTTGTTTAATTTTTTTAGACATACGATGATTTTTAATTGTTTCTACCATTTTTATAACATATTTGGATATTAATGTTGTGTTTTCTGTAGTAATTAAACTAACTTGTTGTTTAATATTATCACTATCTTCGTTGGTTTTTCGTTTATTACTAGATTTACTTTTTCCAAACTCAAAATATGGATTATCGTCATAATCCCATTCTTTATTTTCGTCTTCATCATCTTGTGGAAATAATCCTTGTTTATCTACATCAAATGGATCAACTTGATCAACTTCATTTTCATCAACATCTTGTATATTTGATTGATCTTGTATATTTGATTGATCGGTGTCTGATTGAATTTCTTCAGATGTATTCATAAGAGATGTATTAGTAATAATAGAGCCAGCTAATTTAACGCTATTTTCGTCAAGTTTTATGTTAAGTGTTGGTACAATATTTTCAGTTATGGAAGAAATACTTGTTAATAAATTTAAGATAGCAGACACTATACAGTTATCTTCTTCATTTTTTACAATACTAACACATCTGCTTTTATCTGAAGTAACATCTTCAACTTTTACTAGAAAAGTTTTTATGTTATCACTAGTTGAAGGTTTTGTATGTTGAATAAGAATTTTTAACATATTATAAATTCTATCCCATAACATTTGAGAAATCTCTGTTATAAGTAAATTATAATGATTGTCTAATGATTCTGCTTTTTTCAAATAGTCATTAAGTTCTTTCTTTAGTTCTTTCTTTTTATGTTCAATATTAGATGCATCATGATCGCTTTTATCTCTATTCAGACCCCAAAATTCATTATACTCTTCTTGTTGTTGTTTTCTAAATAAGTTTGATTCTTTCGTCTTTTCTTTAAGTGATACACCAGAAGAATTTAATTGATTCCATAATTTATCCCATTCTTGTCTTTGAGATTTTTCAAACTTTTTTGATTCTTCTATTGAATGATCAATTTTACTTCCCCATAATGTTGATTCTAGTTTATTAATATTTTTTTCTGTCTCTTCAATTATTTTTTGTATTTCTTTATTCCATTTATATTCTCCTTTATAATTTATTTTAGATGGCTTAATACCAGATACGATTGAGCATTTTTTAGTCATATTAACAAAAAATGTAGGAACTAAGACCGACTCTGATTCCATAAGATAGTTACACGGGCGAAAAATAGTTTCTAACACAGTTTTAATTAATTTTTTAAATTCTTTATCTTCTTGAAGATTATAGTCTAAATCAGTTTTTATTTTTAAATAATTTTGTGTTTTATTAATTATACTGCACATATCTGTCAATTTCATTTTTATCCATTCCATAATGAAAGAGTCTTTTTGTACAAATTCAACTAAATCTGAAGGTTTAATATCAAGTTGATTATTTTTACGATTTCTTTTTATTTTTTCTCTTATATCCATCATAGTTTTACCTACATAATTTAAACCAGGATTTTCTTTTGTCCCGCTACCTAAATATAAATTATGCGGATTGTTCCATTTAATTTCTTTGTCACCTGTTAGAAGTAATAAATTTTGCATGTCTTTATCTTCAAATTTAGAATTTAATGAAGTAAGCGTATATAAAGGATATAGTAAATCATCAGTTTCTTTTTTAACTTTATCATAAGCTTGTCCTACTAAGTTAAGAGATAAATAATCTTCTGGTATTTTACCTTGTGAATTTGGATCTACCATTATAATTTGATGTCCTTCAGTTATTCCTACTCCTTTTACTATACGTACATCACCATATAAATCAGCCTTCCTTCTAACACCTGTGTCTGCAATTAATCTAGCTACAATATAATGTTGAATAGTAGGATAATTAAAATAGTCTATAGTTAACATACCTGTATATTCTTCAGGTGCAAGAGCTTTAAGGTCTCTCATATTTTGATCAAGATTTCTATATATGATAATTGGTTGACCAACTGGTTCAATAAAAATACCTCCTTCAATAGGAATATCATCGTTAACATTGTTTTTTATTATTACTTTTTTATAGCGTTTATCATCTGATTTAAATTGTTTTTTTAAAGATTTTATTACAGGACTTGAGGATCTATTATCAGAAAGTGAAGAATTTTCTTCAATATTTTCTTCTTCGTTAATTTTTATAGGAGTTCTTCCTATATCTTCTTCAATAATTTCTTCAGATTCTGCTTGTTGTATATCTTTTTCAGATGGTATATTTAGTAATTCTATATTTTTATCTATTTTGTCAGATAGTGATGCTGACAACATTCCTATTTTAAAAAGATCTATAACTCTGTGTTTTATGTCTCGTAATTGTGTACGAGATAATGTATTTTTTTGAATTGCAAGTATGCGTTGTATAATATTATCTCTAATTATATTTTTATCTAGTTTAGATGTTTTTCCATATTGTTGTTCTGTTTCTTTTTCTATTTCATCGTTATAATTTTTATTAATCATATATTCTAAATATGAATTAAAAATAATGTCATTTTTGTCACTTATTAAAATGTCTTGTAATTGATGCATACCATTTTTTCTAAAATTTATAACTAATGTACCAGGGCTACGTATTTCTGTCATTATTATATGATTTAATTTATCTTTTTTATACATATTTATTACATCAGAATGTGATAGAATACCATATATAAGGTTAGATGCTCCATATTTTTTAATTACTTGTTTAGGTGTTAATCCTACATAATCAGTTAACCAATTTTTATTGGTAAACATTTCTTTTGTAAGTGCTGTATATGCTAAATATACATTGTAAATATTTTTTTCTTTTTCTTTATCTACATTATAATTTGTATTTTTTTGTATTCTTAGATTATGACGTAACTGCATTAAAGTAGTACCAACTATGTTTGCACCTCTTCCATCTAATCCTACTCCTAAAAACGGATCTGGACTTTCATACTGAATAGGAGCGTTACCAGTTGATAAAAGTATATTAGCTATTTCTGGTATTTTAACTCTAGACGCGTATCCTTTTTCTGTTGCATTTCTTATAGTGTTATATAATTCTTTTTCTACATACGAGTCGTATAATTTATATATTCCCATTTGGTTAATTATAGATTCATCTATTAATTGCTGTTTAAGTTGTTTGAGATTAATTGATTCAAATGGTTTACGAACTTCATTAGAAATTTTACTTATATATTGTTCAATTTCTTTTTTTTCTTTAGCTTGAGTCTTTCCGTCATCTGGAAAATGTTTTTTTTTAATTTTTTCATATTCAGTACTTATTTTAGCAAATCCTCTAATATTTTGGTCATTGTCAGAACCATCTTTTTTATATTTTTTTATTATTCTTTTCATTTCACCTAATGATACAGCTTCTGATGCATTAGAGTTATTTTTTTCTTCTTTTTCTAATAAAAAATTTATAGCTGTTATTAGCTCGTTATCTGATTTTTTTACTCCTTTAATTTCTGTATTTTGTATAATTTGTCGATAAGTAGGAGTTGTTAGCATATTAGAGTAGATGTAATTAGTAACAGATGGGTATTTTTGTCCATCTATAGTTATAAGGTGGTAAGCATCGTTACTCAGTTTACTGAAATTTTTATCATTTGTATTAAATAACTTAATATCCATTTTACTTATTGTTAATTTTTTTTTTAATTAGATTTGTATTTTTTTTTAGAGTATGTTTTTGTATATATATTTTGTTTTTTTATTATATAGTTGATTTGCATATTTATGTATGTTTGATCCTTTTTCACATTTTCTAATAAATAAACATCCACGCATTCTAGCAGTATTAAGCGTTTCATTTGTTATAAATGTTCCTACTAATATTTTAGAATTGGATGGAGTTATAAGAAATTCATACATAGAATCAAAAGATTCTATTTTGATTTTTTCTATAAATCTGAAACCAATATTTTTTATTGCTATTTTGTATAAAGATAAAAGATATTTTAAATGGCCATCATTGTTTATAGATGAAAAATACGAAAGTATATTATATCCATTAATATATTGATGTAATGGAATTGTATTATATTCTAATGGATGAGACCAATAAGGTAATTGATTTAAATTCAATGAATCAAATGATGCACTTTGAGCATCAAGATTTAATAATTCATTTACAGTGTTAAAATTATTGTCAGTTAGTAAATTATTTATATTCAAATTTTTATATCTAAAACTTCTAAATATATTAAAAGGATTTGTATTAAAAAATCTCCAATCTGTGTAAACTGGTGATAAAGTATATTCATCAGTTAATACATTATCATTAAATGATATAGAAGATAAATAAAAGGGTACAGAACTTGTATATTCACTATTTTTAGTATAATGTGTTTGCATAGGTACATGATTTATTTTATACGAACTTGTGTTACCACCAAACCTTTTGTTAACAAAACTTGTGTTACCAGATTGTATATTATCAATAGCTTGTATATACTTTTGATTGTTATTTAAAGGTTTTACATGTGTGTAATCTGTAATAAATCTATTTTTGTCAATTATGTTGATTATGTTAATGAATTCTTTAATAGTTCTGCCTTGTTTTAACATTAATCCAAAATATAATTCATCGGCAAATTGACAAGGTTTATTATATATATCTAACATTTGAACTAAACTTCTTTGTATACTTTTGGATATTTTATTTGATTTATCTTTGACAGTAATTTGATCTATAATAGATCCACTATTACATATAACAGGTTTATCATCTTTTTTAACATTAGTATTTAACAAATTTTTTATATATTTAGCGTCTAATACCATCCACTGACTCCAAAAAGAACAATTTTTTTTGCTTAAACATTTTTTTGTTGGACAATATAAATTTGGATGTTTATTATTAATAAACTCATCTTTACAGCTATTGTTTAAAGGGTCAATCCAATTTTTATTATTTTTTAACAGAGTGTCACAAATAATTTTTAAATTATATAAAGGACACGTTTTTCCTTCTAGCAAAACAAACTTTTTTATACTAGGAATCTTATCATAAGATGTTTTTATCATTAATATAGTAGCATCAACTAAAGATCTTGTAGCCCATGCTGTTTTAAGATGAGTATCTAGCGTATTTAAATAAATAGTTTTTATTTTTGATGTTGAATTTAAATCAAATGTTAAATAGTTTTTCCAAAATCCAGATGGTTTATCATATGCATTCATAGGGTGAACAACAAAAATTATTTTTTTAAAATACAATGGAGATGCATTTTTTATAAATTTTTTCCAGCATTTACCACTATCTTCTGCAGGATTTGGTAAACCTCCCAAAAACATAAATGCTATTTGTGTTTTCATTTATTTAAAATATTAAATAAATAATTTAAACGTCATTTAAATATTAAAATAAGATAAAATAAAATATGAGCGGTTTATTATTTCTTAGCTCTGATGATTTTTCAGTTGTTAAAGGAAATAAAGGAAATATTCTTTGTCACTCTATTCCAGGGTTTTCTTTAATATTATTTTATTCAACTCAATGTGTACATTGTCAAAATTTAATACCTCTTTTTAAAAAACTTCCAGGAACTATTGGAGGATGTCAATTCGGAATGATTAATGTAAGTTCAAATAAACAATGTGTACAAATGTCTAAAGATACAATAGCGCCAATTTCATATGTTCCTTATATAGTTTTGTATATTCAAGGAAAACCTTTTATGAGATATAATGGACCTCATGATGCAGAAGAAATAAAAAGGTTTGTAATAGAAGTAGCAAACAAAATACAAAGCAAACAAACTTTTTCATCTGAAAATGTTAAAGAACCTCAAAATGGAAAAGGAATTCCAGAGTTTAGCATTGGTAAGCCATTATGTGGTCAAGATGATGATGTATGTTATTTAAATTTTAATGATGCATATAATGACAAATAGATACATATTTATTTGTCATTATTAACAATTTATTTATTAATTATAATAAATAAATGCCACAAGGAATTTACGATAAAATATCGTGCAACCACGGTAAACATGCTCCTTTCTATCCACAAGAGCATCAATCTAATGTAACTGATTATTTTTTAAATAAATTAAAATACAAAGGATTACTTTTATATCATAGACTTGGGTCAGGTAAAAGTTGTTCAAGTATAATGGTGTCTGATGCTATGATTAACGCATCTAAAGTTAAAAAAGTGTACGTTATTACTCCTGGTAGTTTAAGACAAAATTTTTTTGATGAGTATTGTGATAAATGTGGATTATCTCCTGCTTATTTAAAAAAATATTACACGTTTATAACTTCTAATTACGCGGTTGGAGATAGACTTCCTGATTTTAATGGAAGTTTGGTTATCATTGATGAAATTCATAATATCTTAAATGGAGTAAAAAATCAGTCAAAGCATTCTACTCTTATATATAATACACTTATGAAAGCAGACTGTAAAATACTTGCTTTGACAGGAACTCCATTATTTAATTATATATGGGAATGGCCTTTACTTGGTAATTTATTAAAACCTGATACGTTTGCAGATATAATTAAAAATGGACAATTGGATACTGAATCTTTTACTAAACAATTTACAGAAGATGAAGATGGTAATGTTCATCCTATAAATCCTAAAATGTTCAATATTAAACTGCATGGAATAATTTCATACTTTCCCGGTAATGTGGGAGATATGCCACTTGTTATACAAGAAGATCCAATATTAATTCCTATGACACCTCCTCAAGATGATAAATATTGGCAAGCATATACTAAAGAACTTACATTAAGAAAGATGGGACCTCCTTCAATAGCATTAATTAGATCAAATCCTAAAGAATATAATGAAAAAATGAAAAAATATATTATCGCCCTTAAATGGATAGAAACTAGATTTTATAGTAATTGTTGGTATCCTGATGAAACACGAGGAAATACTCCTAAAGCAAGAGACGAAATAAGTCATATCGGAACGATATTAAATTATGAATATAAACCTACAGGTAAAATATCAACAACAAAAAAATATTTTAAAAATAAGATTTATAATCAATATAAAAAAAAACTTATTGAAAATGGAAAATGGCCTTCAAATATTAAAGAACAAGAACAAGCAGATAAAGAATTAAAAGAAAAAGCAGTTGCTAAAGTTAAAGAGAATGTTGTTAAAATAGCACATAAACAAGAGATAGGATGGATAAATAAAAAATCAATTAATAATCAAAAATTAAATGATGTATTTTCTAGAAAAATAGCTGCATTTATTACTAACGTTTTAGTAAATTGGAATTCTAAACATGTGTTATTTACATTTTTTAAAACAAAAGCAGGTGTGAATTTAATACATTCATTATTTAAAATGTGTGGTATTAATACAGAAATTTATTCTGGTGATGTATCGGATAGAAAACGAAAACAAATTCTTGATGTATTTAATTCAGAAAAAAATAGATATGGAGACAAAATAAAAATTTTACTTGTAACAGAAGCAGGAGCTGAAGGTATTAATATATTAGAAACACAGCATATGCATATTCTTGAATCATCTACAAGAGAAATGAAAATTCAACAAGCTATCGGACGTGTTGTAAGATATAGATCACATAATGTAGAAGGACGAAAACCTATGCCTAAAAATGAACAAGTAGTTCATATATGGAGATATTGGTCTGTATCTTCACACGAGCCTAAAATAATACAAAAAAAAATTAAAAAAAGCGATGGATCTCTAGAAATTATAACGAGTAAAGAAATCATTGATAAAACTACATGTGATGAAATCTTATATAACAACGGGCGTTTAGCAGTAAATGCTATGCAAAGTTTTTTGAATATATTGAAAAATGCAAGTATAACTTCATGGGATAAAGAAGCAGATAGAGAAGGAACTCTTAAATACTACAAAAATATACAAGCAAAACCTGAAGTAATAAAAGCATGTTTAATATCGGATAAAAGATATTTAGATATTTGGAAAAATAAATATAATCAAGAAAAAACTAATATAGATGTAGATATAGATGTAGATATAGATGTAGACTCGTCAGATGACGAAATGTATAATGAATTTTAAAATGAATTTAAATAAAACATTTTAAGAATTAAACACATGTCAAAGTTTCCATTGTTTGATAATTTATCAAAAGATATTCCTAATAGAGATCTTTTATTAGCAGAAAAACGTCTATTTATAAAAAATATTGAAGAAATAGATAAAAATGGCAGTGAACTTATATACGCTCTTATAAGAGTATATCAAATTGAAAATAAAGAAGATAATACTAGTTTTACTTTACCATATAATGGTACCTATGTTGATAAAAATATTACTTTTGATTTAGATAAATTTCCAATTAAGTTAAAACACATTTTATTTAAATTTTTGAAAGTTCATTTGGATAAACTAAAAGAAGAACAAATAATTGCACAAAAACGGCTTTAATTTTTATTACAATTTTTACATAAAATATACACTGTAAAAAAAATTATAAAAATTATCAACAAAATTAATAATAAAATTGAATGAACAGGTTTAACAGGTTTAACAGGTTCAACCGGTTCATCTTTACACATTCCAAAAGAATTAGGATATCTTGATATTTTCATTCCATTATATGTACCAATACCATTTTCATCTACTATCATTTTATCAAATGATACTATTTCTGATTTTTTGTTATTACAATACCACCCTTGTTCTTTTGGTTTAAATCTAAAAGTTACATTTTTATTTCTAACTTTAGCTTCTTTATAGTTTTTATAATAGTATAATTGAATATTATACCATTCATTAACGCCTAATATAAAAACATTTGATGATTGTATTGAAAATGTATCTGAATAACTAACATAATCTCCTATTTTTTTTTTTGAATCTGGTAATGGTATTAATGTGAATGAAGACGATGGACTTAAATTAAAACTTCTAGATATCCATTCTAATGTATTTTTAGATAAACTTGGTCTCATAACTAGATTTGTTGTTGGTATGTTAAATGCAACTTTGTCTCCATATTTTACTGGTACGTATTCAAGACCAACAGCTAAAGATATAGGTATTTCTAACATGTGAATTAGTAACTCTCCATCATTAGAAAAAACAACATCATTTGTATCTATTACTTTTGATATTGTTTTTTTTGATACGTCACTAAGTATTGTGTTATTAACTATAGTATTAGTTTCTACATTTTCAAATAAAAAATTATCCATATAAAATATTGTATTTGCATCTGCTGGAGGAAATTGATAGACATTTTTATCCAAAAATGTCTTTACAACTGCATCATCTAATTCTGGGTAAATATTTTGATTTCGTAATCTATATGAAATATTAAGAGAGTCTGACGGTGTTTTTATTGGAACACATAAGTTACTATTATTTTTACGAGATATGTAATATCCAAATGCGCATAAATCTGATTTATCACATATATCCATACATTGATCAAATGTTTTATCTTCATAACATTTTCCTTCTATAGTATCATCACAATCTAAAGTATCTAACTCATTAAATATAGAATTTTTAAATACAAGCCATTTATCATTTATTAACTCCGGTGTTTTTATATCGTATGACATTATCTTTTCTTTATTGTTAACTTAATTCTTTTGTATGTTTCTTTATTAGTTTAAAAAAATAATAAGATTTTTATAAAATGACTAACAAAATACTTCAACAATTAGATGAGTTACAAGTTAATAAAACAGTTGTTTTTTCTAGTCCAATTGAAAAAATTTTGGTACGTACAGTAACTATATGTGAAGATTCTTTCTTTAATGCTGTGTTATATGCGTGTTTGCCTAATTATAAATTAATAAACACAGAAAATCGTGTAAAACTAATAAACGAATTGCGTTCGTATATAATAAATAAGTTATATAAAACTATACCTTGTACTATGTTTTTAGAAGAAACTATTATAATGTTGTTATCAAATTTTTATAACTTTATATCTACTGGTAAATGCAATAAATTAAAAAGTAGCAAAAAAATTAGAAAAAAAGTTATAATCAATGAGTCAGATATTAAAACATATAAATTTATAACTAAAATGATTACTATCGATGAATTAAAAAATAATATATTACTTATTACAAGCAATAATGTAGATGCGATTAAAAATTTTAAACAATTTCAACCATTAAAAGAGACATTAGATGAATGTAATAAAAAATTATATACTGAAAAAATAAGCATTCTTATAAAAGCAGTAGTTAAAGAATCTTATAAATACGTTAATGAAAATTACAAAATAAACGTTGATTCAAAAACAATAAAATTAATATCTAATAAGTTAAACATAGATATTTATTTTATTGATTCAAAAACTCGTATGCCTTGTAAAAGTAGTAACATTAAAAAAAGAAAATCTATAATTATTTTTTTAAATGAAAATGGACATTATGATATTGTTGGTAAATTACTTCCTGATAACCGGATTAAAAGAGAGTTTGACCACAAAGAGTCTATTATAACTAAAATTTATTCTCATTTATATAAAAAGAAAAATTAGTTTTGCAGTTATAAGTTCAAATACTTATAACTGTTAAGTATAAAGATTTATTATAAATCTTTATAAAAAGAAAGAAATGGAAATAGTTGACTTCTTACCAAAATATCCAAACATTGATAATAAGGATGAAGATATTCTTAATCCTTATGAAATTGGGTTTTATGAGTCTATTTTTAAAAAAAGAGAATTTTATGAAGAAAGAATTAAACCAAATGAAATTGAAACCATACCAGATGAAAAAGGAGTTTTAATGAAACATCAAAAAATAATTGCTAGATTTTTATCATCTAATACTATGTATGATTCTCTTCTTTTAGTTCATATGATGGGAACAGGAAAAACATGTTCTGCTATCGGAGCAATAGAGCAAATAAAAAGTGAAACTAACAATTTCAAAGGTGTATATATATTTGCTAAAGGTAAATCTATCTTAAATAATTTTATTAAAGAATTAAGAGATAAATGCACATCTGGTCAATATATTCCAGAAGGATATATACCTAATGTTTCTACATGTGGAAGTAAAAAAAATAAAGGAAATGGTTTAACTGAAAAAGAAGCACTTCTTAGAACTAAGAAATTATATGAACATTTTTATCATATTAGTATAGGAGTAAATAAACCAACAACATTTCAAACGTTTGCTAAACATCTTAAACGTACAAATGATGCTGATATAGTAGAAATGTATTCAAATCATATTATTGTAATTGATGAGGTACATAATTTACGTATACAGGGAGATAGTAATAGCATGCATATTTATGAACAATTTAAACGTTTTTTGC
>Ga0207938_1000030_pt1 | contig 20904 bp, 18 predicted proteins | sample LakMenEpi15Mar12_FD_150671 | JGI IMG/M metagenome (GOLD analysis project Ga0207938, IMG submission 150671) | Freshwater microbial communities from Lake Mendota, WI - 05MAR2012 deep hole epilimnion (SPAdes) | ecosystem: Environmental > Aquatic > Freshwater > Lake > Epilimnion/Euphotic zone ...
ATATTTTAAATTATAATACGACCCCCAGAAAATCTCTTGGCTGGATGACACCTCAAGAAGTTTTTTATAAAAATTTAGCAAACGTTGCACTTCAAACTTGAATGTGGCCAAGTGTGGATTAAAAGGGGTTTTATTTTTTAAAACTCCAAAGATAATATGCAGCAATTTTCGCATCAACGCTCCAATAATAACCATTGTATGTTTACCTTTATGTTTAAGGTTTGCAGCAAATTCTTTTAAATGTACGACGCAATGTAATATTGCCGCATGACGAAATTCAATATTGCCGGTAAGAGTGAGGCATAAAATTCCCCAAATCAGGGATGAAAGATGCCAGGAAAAACAACAACCGACAAACAATATGGATTGTATATGCAAGCAAGAAAATTAGGAAAATCGCAACAAGTTGCGTCAGCAAAAGCTGGACTATCAATACGAACAGGGGTTCCGTAAAGAACGCCCAAAATGTCGCCTTTGAGATTTAAGAGTTGAGGAAAATGGAGGTTTTCGACCGAATTTGGTCGATTTTTTTGTGTTTGCGCTGTCCCAATTAAAGTATATTTATAAATGGACAATTTTTGGTAAAGGCAGAGAACTAGCTCTAAGGTTACATAGTACAGCCAGTTTTACTGGGACAATTTGTAAAAAATCTATGAAAAAATGTTTTTTATAAAGTACTTCTGTACTGCTTTTAGCAGTACAGAAAAACCTGTAAAAGTCAAGCCTTAGATTTTTTGGTATTTTTTATCCTCGAATACTAAATTTGCAATCATTTGCTCCAAATCAATTGTTTCAGCAACATTACGAAATTGATAAAATCCATCTAAAATAAGATGACACCAAGCGATTGGTGATAATCTTTTGATGAACTCTAATGCTTGCATATCCCCTTGTTTCTCTAGCATTTGATAGATCTTGGATAAAATCAACGCGTTATAGTACATGATGATATTTGCAACGAGGCTACAGCATTCATTCCATACCATCAGTTCATTTTCAGTGGTGCCACGAAACTTGCCTCCATGCACGCCACCAATTTTTCCGGTTAACTGATGATAGCCTTCAACACGATTCAAAGCTCCTCTAATCGCCTGCCGATATAGCGGATCATCGATGAATTTTAAAGTATGAATGCTTTGCAAGATTTTATTGTATTCCCATAACGCCTCTTGCGTTTGGCTACTGCGCTTGTGTGAGCTTAATTTGCTAACAATCACGCTATGGCTACTGCTACCCATGAGCATGGACGCAAAAATATGTTGCAGATTATTCCACTCTGCTTCAATGCTTTTCGTATTCGTTTGCCGTGCTGGTTTGATGACATATTTTTCATAAACGCTGGGATTTTTAAAGCTAATAATCGCATTTGCCTTATCATGGATTTTCTTGAGGTGTGGAGTAGATTTTTTGCTTATTACATGAAAAAAAGCATGCTGAACTTGGTTAATACTATGCGTATCACCACAATACCAATCAGCATCTATATCTGAGTTATAAGCGATGCTATAGGAATAATGACTTTCATGCTCATTTGCCCCAATGACCGTGCTGTTCGCGCATAAGTTATTGTAATTCAACGAATAGGAAACTACTCCTCGTTTTTGTCCAAAGTATTTCGACGAATAGCGCGCTAAAATATGCCGGATACGTGTTTGAATTTTTTTCCCATCAAAAGCAGCTATTCGCTGTTGCTCAAGTAAATCCCAATGTTTGAAGATAGGTAACTCAGCCATCTTCTCACCCAAAAGATGATTAGAATTTTTGAGGGTTTCTAAACGAATCAGACTTTTTGATGTTAAAAATAAGGTGTTGTAATCGATGTCACAAATACCAGCCATATGGTAAATCCCATAATTCGTTGCATTCGCTATCAAAATGGCAAAGATAGCTTCGATATCAAATTCGGTGACTTTAGCAAAGCGTGGCTTCACATGCGTAAAAGCTTTCGTAAAATGGCAGTAATGATCAACAAACCGAAGAACTTGACTAAGAGTAACCTTAGGAAACTGGTTATAAAACGGTTGTTAGGTTCTGTCAGAAAGACTGTGTAAATAGTTGAAGAAGTAGAGGTTGTGGGTATGTGGGTAACTTGTTAAAAGTTATCCATCATATCGTGTGCCTGGCATGAATAATAGCTTGGAGGTGGAAGTCCTCTATCCATCCTGATGGAGGAGAAGGATTAGTGAAATACAAGGGCGTCACTGTGAGGTGGGGTCTGAAGGAAGTATGGAGCAAAATTGCAAGCTGACGAACAGAAACCAAATAGGAGGCGTTATAGCTTAGACGAGCGAGCGATATATCACAAAGTCTATATTCATCAAGAGGCTATAGCGTAGATTTGGCAGCTGTGCAAGGAAGGCGATTATTCTTACCCAGGGAGATCTATTGCATGTTATGAACAAACTCTTGATTCTGGCCACGGCTTTAATTAGGGGTGATAGCCAGAAACAAAGAATCTGTTAGCAACGTAACTGAGGAATTCGCAAGAAAACCTAACCGTGCAATAGAAGTCAGCAGAAGGCGTAGTAGGTTGGTTAATCCAACTGAAGGCCTGAACAGAAAGAGAAGTAAGTAGGAGTTATAACTTATGGATAATAAACATCAGAAAACCCAAAACTCTTTGGCTTTGATAGGGAGGAAGAAGAGTGAAGCTCTGGCGCCACCCCTGCAAAGGTATGTGTTATCGAAGGAACAGCTTCTTAAGGGGACGTATCAACCCCATCCTGTCAAGCAGGTTGAAATACCAAAGCCCGGAGGGAAAGGGGTTCGTAAATTAGGAATTCCGATCGTGCGTGATCGATTTATCCAACAAGCGGTGATGCAAGTACTACAAAAGAAGGTCGACCAAACCTTTTCAGAAAACTCGTTTGGTTTTCGGCCCAAACGCTCAACTCACCAAGCAATAGCTAAAGCTCAAGAGTATATAGCTCAAGGCTATCGCGTGGTAGTGGATATGGATTTGGAGAAATTTTTCGACACAGTCAACCACGATAAACTGATGGGCGAAATGGCAAAATGAATACCTGATAAACGAGTTTTAAAGCTTATACGTGCCTTTCTTAAGGTCGGTATATTAAAAGAAGGAGAACGCATACCATCGAAAGAAGGAACCCAACAAGGTAGCCCACTTTCGCCGTTGCTATCGAATATTTTGCTTGATCTACTTGATAAGGAACTCGAGAGACGGGAACATCGGTTTTGCCGCTATGCGGACGACTGTAATATCTACGTCAAGAGTGAGCGCGCGGGTCATCGTGTTATGGCGAGCCTACGCACATTCATCGCGACGAAACTCAAGTTAAAGGTCAATGAACAAAAGAGTGCGGTAGAACGGGTTTATCGTCGATCCTTTCTTGGATTCAGCTTTACGAGCGGCAAAGTTCCGAAGAGGAGGATTGCGCCTGAGACAATAAAACAGTTCAAGAAGAAAATCCAAGAATATACACGAGCAGGCAAAGGAATGAGCCTGGAAAAGGTGATGGGTGACTTGAGCAAATACTTAAGAGGATGGCTTTCATACTTTGGGTTTTGTCAAACTCCTTCCGTTTTGAGAAACCTAGAAGGTTGGATGCACAGACGCCTGCGGTGTGCATTCTGGCGTCAGTGGAGTAATGGAAAGAAGAAAGCTAGTGAACTACGCCGCTTAGGCGTTAGGTATAAACTTTCCATTAACACGGCCGGAACCAACAAAGGCCCTTGGCATACAAGCAACAGCCAAGCTCTTCATATAGCTCTTCCAGGTGAGTACTTTAAGCAACAAGGGCTGCCCAAATTTGTTAAAGATTAGATCAACGGACTGAACCGCCGTATACGGACCCGTATGTACGGTGGTGTGGGAGGGAGGGACTGTGAGGTTCCTTCCTATCCCGATCACAGCTAAATAAAAACAACGTTTATATAGGAAAAAATGATAATGACAAAGAAAAATACATCTCCCTTTAAACCAGAAACTATCGCCGATATTGTGCAGTATTGTGGCAGTGAAGAAAGTCTACTTGCTGCTTTTAAATCCTTAAGAAAAGCCGCTATTGAAAGTGCTCTGGAAGGCGAATTAGGCCACCATCTCGGCTATTGCAAAAATGAACGTAACTCCAATACCAATAGTCGCAATGGCTATGGAGAAAAAACCATCATCACTGACCATGGCGGATTAACAATTCAGACACCAAGAGATCGAGACGCTAGCTTTGAACCACAATTGATTCAAAAGAATCAACGTAAACTCAAAGGATTTGACGATAAGATTATCTCTATGTATGCCAGAGGCATGAGTATGCGCGATATCCAATCTCATTTAGAAGACATTTATGGATTGGATGTTTCACCAGAGCTCATCTCTTCAGTGACCGATTCCGTACTAGAAGATGTGGTTGCTTGGCAAAATAGAGCCTTGGAGCCGATTTATCCCATTTTATATCTGGATTGTCTGGTGGTTAAAGTAAAAGAGAACAATCAAATTAGCAATAAATCGCTATTTCTAGCGGTGGCTCTCAACATGGAAGGACACAAAGAGGTGCTAGGGATGTGGATCGCTAAGAATGAAGGTGCTAAATTCTGGTTATCTATTATTACCGAGTTAAAAAATCGTGGAGTTGAGCAAATCTACATTGCTTGTGTTGATGGTCTCAAAGGATTTACAGAAGCGATCAATAGTGTGTTTCCCCAAACAATTGTACAGCTATGTATTGTGCACATGGTAAGAAATAGTCTCAATTATGTGCCCTGGAAGGATCGCAAATTGGGGTTTTTTGAGCAGCCCTCCGAAATGTTCCTTTTGAAATTTTATTGCAAATTATTGCAATGAATTTTTTTTGAAATTTTGTCTGTAGTATTCCAGAAACACGTGTTTTTGGAATGGCTAGTTTTTTGCTTGCAATTCTCACCAAAAACGGTAAAAATCTATTCCAAAACTAATACCAATTTATTTTGTACCGAAAGTCTAGAAAAAAAAGATTTTTGGAACTTGTTGAAAGCCCTCCATGAAATTCGGTTACGCTCGTGTCTCAAAAAATGATCAAAGTCTTGATATCCAAATCCAAAAACTTAAGTCTGTTGGTTGCGATGAAATATTTCAGGAAAAGGTTTCTGGAGTCAAAGAGGATCGTAAGGAATTAAATTTGCTGATTAACAAACTTAGACCTGGAGATACAGTCTGTGTCGTTCGTTTAGACCGTCTGGGCCGGCGTATGCTTAAGCTTATAACTCTTATCAATGAGTTTAAGGAAAAGCAGGTGAATTTTGTCGCTCTTGAAAATAACATCGATACCACAACTCCACTTGGGATGGTCTTGTTTAGTATGTGTGCGGCTTTTTCCGAAATGGAGCGCGCGCTGATTATAGAGCGCGTTAAAGCAGGCGTTGAAGCAGCTCATGCAAAAGGGAGAAAAGGTGGCAGACCTCGAGCCTTAACACCTGATAAAAAAGAATTACTCGCGTCATTTCGCGCAAATGATGCGTTTTCTGTGACCAAAATCTGTGAAATGGTTGGGATTACTCGGTCTGTTTATTACCGTGCTATAAAGCAAGACTAAAGTGAAGTGCGTGTAAAATTATGCCAAATTTTGCACACACAAAGCGCATTCGCATTCTTCCTGAAAATGAAATTGATGATCTCTTTGCTATACCAGAGTTTAACGATGATGAGCGTCAGTTTTGGTTTGATCTCAATACAGAAGAGCAAGTTCTTTTAGAATCTAAAAATTCAATAGCAAGTTCGATCGATCTTATTATTCAGTTGGGGTATTTTAAAGCAAAGCATCAATTTTTTAATTTTACGCTGGAAGATGTTAAGGAAGATACCGCATATATTCTTAATCGCTTTTACTCAGGAGAAGAACCACGTGCAAAAACTGTAAGTAGGACCCAAAGATACCGCAATCAACGAGCTATCCTGCAATTGATGAAAATGACGTTGTTCAACCCTTCTAATCATCTTCCTCTTTTGCTAGAAAAATCAAAATCATTATGCCGTATTTCTAATGAACCACTTTTTCTATTTCGCGGGTTATTTGATTTCCTAAAAAATAACAAAATCACGATACCCGGCTACACCACATTTCAAGAACAGATTATCTCAAGAGCACTTGCCCATGAAAATGAACGGCTTTATTCAACGATTACCTCTAACATGCAACCTCTTGAACGTGAATTATTATTGAGCCTACTTGAGGAATCTGAGCCATTTTATGCAATTACTTGTCTTAAAAAACATCCAAAAAATTTTAGACTGAGCGCAGTTCGCAAAGAAGTTAGCAATTTTGAACGGTTATTGCCTTTGTACCAAATCGCAGATCGTGTTTTTCCAATACTCAACCTTTCTAAAACTGCTCTAGATTATTACGCAAGCCTTGTCGAACATTATACAGTTCAGGGTTTGAATCGTTTAGATGAAAATCAAAGCTGCTTATGGCTTTTATGTTTTGTGTACAAGCGTTACCGTTTGATGATGGACAACCTGGCAACGATGTTGATTTATAGCAGCAACAAATACAAAACAGAGGTTGAGGAAAAAGCACAAGAGCTGTTAGTGGCAGATTTGCTTAAACCGGGAGATCAAAATTGGAAAATTGCTAAAGCTCTACGTTTTTACAATGATTCTAGTGTTGATGACACTCAAGCGTTTTGTAAGATTAAAAAGCAAGTCCATAATTTTTTGCCACCAGATAAAATTGACCAAATTGTGCTTGCCTTGGGAAATGAGACTACCCAAAGAGATTATCGTAATCAATTTCATTGGCTTGCTGTAGATGCGTTAGCCGCAACATACACGCAACCCTTACGGTTATTAATTAAAGTACTAACATTAAATGGCGATCAGCATGTAGAGCTTCAAAATGCTCATATTTTTTTGAAAAACACTTTGAATAATGGAATTCCATTATCACAGGTGAAGTTCGATAAATTTCCCAAAGAATTTATATCATCTACGAGTAAGAAATTTATTTACGATGAAACTGATAAAATTATTCATCCTTCCCGTTATGAGTATGACTGTTACCACCGTATTGCCTTGCTTATTAACAAATCGGCACTCTATGTCACAAACAGCACGCGTTACAACAGTTTAACCGATGAGCTTGTACCAAACTGGCAGGATAAAAAAATTGCTATTATTAAAAATTTGAATAATGGCTTTTTGAATTCAGGGTTAGATGATTTTATTGAAACACAAGTTAAACCTTTAGATCAGCAGATTAGAAATCTCAACGAAGATATAAGAAGCGGACGCAATCAATACGTCAAAATCAAAAAAGATAAGGATGGCCGGGAAGACTGGACATTACCATATACGCGAAAAAACAAAGAAATTACCAATCCATTTTATTCGACCTTACCTAACATTAGCATTACGCACCTTCTGCAAGTGGTTAATGAACGCACTGGTTTTTTGAATGAGTTTACCCATATTAAGCCGCATTATGCCAAATCAAAAATGGACGAAATGGCAATTTCTGCAACACTTGTAGCAAATGGCACGAACCTTGGCATCGATAAGATGTTCCTCTTGTGCGATCTAGATCAAAGTGATTTGAGAAATGCCGACAAAAACTATATTCGCTTATCAACACTTAGGGCTTCCAACGATCTGATTAGCAACACTATATCAAAATTAGCTATTTTCAAGTCCTGGAACTTGATGGATGATTTGTTGTTAGCATCTGCAGATGGCCAAAAGATGCGTACTGAACGTGAAGTTTTGCTGGCAAGGTTTGCACTTAAATATTTTGGGCTTGAAAAAGGTGTGGTGTCTTATTCATTGATCGCGAATCATGTGCCAATTAATTGCCTGCTTATTGGGGCCAATATGCATGAAAGCCACTTTCTATTTGATTTATTCTATAACAATACGTCAATTATAAAACCAGACATTTTATCAACAGACACAGAGGGTGCGAATCAACTCAACTTCTTATTCTTGCACGTGATTGATAAACTGTATGGGCCACGCTATAGAAGTTTAGGTTCCAAAACAAATTCCATGATTTCTTTTAGTGAACCAGAAGAGTTTGATGGCTGCTTAATTAAGCCAACAACCGCCTTTAATGAAAGGCTTGTAAGAGATGAAGACGAGAATATGCAACATATCATTGCATCTCTTTTGTCGGGAGAAGCGAATCAGAGCAATATTGTTAGAAAGCTAAGCTCATCAGGTTATGCAAGTCGCACCAAAGAGGCTTTATGGGAAATGAATGCAGTGTTAATGACCAAACATTTATTAACCTATATTGGTGATGTTGGTTTTAGGCAAGGTATTCAAGGCGGACTTTGTCGAGGTGAAGCCTACCACCAATTAAGACGCGCCATTGAAAAGGCCAATGGACGCAATTTTAGAGGTACATCAGATATTCAAATGGCGACATGGAATGAGTGTGCAAGGTTGCTTACGAACTGTGTGATTTACTATAATGCATCTATTCTAAACGATCTCAAAATAGAAAGTGACAGTAGAGGCGATCTTGAACGCAGTAAAAAAATAGTCAGATTATCACCAGCAGCATGGACACATTTGAATTTTCGTGGGAGATACACTTTTTTAGATAATAGTATTGGTGTGAGTATAGATGAAGTTATAAAAAAACTATTTAAAACAAATTTGTGAAATCATAGCTCAAAAGGAACATTTCGGAGCGCTTCTTAATTAACCCTTTCTAAGGAAGTCGGTGGCGTTAATTTTAAAAACTGCGCTTTAAATTGATTTCCATGTTGACGGTCATGAATCCAAGACCCAGAGGCTTGAACAAATTCCCCTGCAGAAATCATATGGAGGTTACCAACAATGGTAACGAGATCCTTATGGGCCTTTACGTTGACGCGAAGGACACAGAAGCCGTTCTCAGCATTGTGATAGGTAACCCGCTCAACGAGACCAGTGATTACTTCTTCAGGTGAAGGAATGGACATTGAAAATCGTTCAATCAAATGAAAGCGTAACTCTATCAGGAGAATAAAGGGTTTATAAACATTAAGTCACGGTTTTTTTCATAGATCGAAATAAAGTATTTCGCATCCATGTATGAGCGTATCAGGGCGCTATACCAGATAACACGAAATTATCTGGTATAGCTCTTAACTATTGAAGATCACACATAATGCTAGCAAATCCCTACATTGACCATAAAGAAAAACCCATTAAATAACTTAAGTATATTGGCCAGTAACAGCACCAGTAGTTAGTTTTCCGTACTTCTCGAAAATGGGCAAAATATTATGGCGACCATAAGCTACTCCCAGGCCTTGAGCAGGCAAATTAAAAACTACGCAAGAGATATCGAAATCAAATTCTTCACGGCATGTTATCGTCGTGTCTGCTCCTCGCTCAAGCAACCGATCTATGATTTCTAGGTAACCATTGTAACAAGCAAAATGTAGAGGTGTCTTTCCATTGCTGGCTTGAATATCTATGCAAGCGTTATTATCTAATAGAAAATTTAGTACCTTTAAACGATCTTCTGTTTTTACTATTTTTGTAGTGCTAGCCTCTATAGAAAGGGATGCAAGGTCTATGGGGATGCGCGCAAGGTCGAGTCCCCTGCTGGCACATACATGGTGTAATGCAGTCATTCCCATACTATCTAGCTGATTGTAATCAAAGGTTGCGCAGTTAAGTGCGCTCATCACGGTGAAAAATACAGAAAAATTCGAAAAGCGTAGAAATATTTTTATAACTTTTATCATCTTGGAATCTTTAGAAAATAGGTTGAACGAAAAGGATTTAAGCAGATATTTTTAGACTGTTCAACTGTTCAACTGTTCTTATGTAATGCATTTTCTTGAACTTTTAATAATAAGAATGTTTTAAAGGAGAAAGTCTCACGGTGCATGTGTTACGAAGCAAACGCCCGTAACTGCGAACTAATAGAGAAAATTCCGAAATTAATTTTTTAAGATATGAAATAAGCGACAAAATCTTAAGGTTCCGTTAACCTATCGCATTTTACACTTGATTATGAGGTAAAATTGAGAACTTTATGCAAAAGTTCCTGCTGTATGACACAGATGAAGGTTTAGATTTTAACATCTCTTGCATTCCCTCTGATTTTCCGTGGGTTTCATGCAGAATTTTTCGGGTGCATGATCAAGATGATGTGTATTTTGAAGTGGTTCAGTCAGAAGAGTATTTGGTTACGGACACTTTAACAGAAAAATCAATCGGTACTTTTGAGTCCTTTCAACATGCTGCAGAAACTGCTGAGCATATTGCGTGTGCATACCGAGTTAAATATCGTTGGCTAACTTTGAAAAGAATGGTGCAGTAATCTCTACAAGTTCAGCTTTTGGGGCTTTGCCTAGCGCAATGATAGGTTGGCGTGCTTTATCTCTTCTAGAGAAACCTTAGTGTTGGGGCTTGGCTTAATTGTATAGAGATAATTGGTAGGGTAGGGACGTTTACCTTCTCGATATTGATTTAGCTCTTGTGTCTCTGCACTGACAGCAATCAAAAACCCAAGTTTTTCTAGGCTTTTGCTGAGCGCTTGAAAAAATTTATGATCTTTGGGGTTATTTTGATCTAATTGGCTGTATCCCAGAGTTGTGACTGATGCATCATTTTGTTTTGTAGTTTCACAGCTCAATAAAGTACAAAAAAGCAAAGCACCAAAAATGTTACCAAAGTTTGTTGTCGATTTTTTTAGTTTCTGCGTATGCACTTGTTTGCACCCACTCATATCCTTTTCTCATTCTAAAAGAAGAATGGGGGAAGAATCTAGAGTGGGCTATTCCAAATTAAAACAATCTCTGAATATATGTTTGTCTAGCTAGCTCAGGGAGCGCCGGAAATTCTATGCTAATATTTTCGGGTTCTAACCTACTCTTAAACTTATTGCGAGTGGTTGGAGAAACAGATTTGGTTTCTAAAATAGCCTTGATCACAGGGGCAGATAACCCAAGAATATCATGGATTTGCTTTTTAGTTTTTGTATGCATTTGCACGGATTCGACTAATATAACTAGCATATCTCCCGCAGGGATGCGTCTTGGCACACCATCTAAATCAAGTAAGCTGATTATAAACGGGTTAGGAAATGGGTGCCCTCTATCGACTCGGTGATTCAGGCGATCAGCTAAAAGTTTTCTCTCATGCAAAAGTGCTGGAACTGTTAAAACTCTACCGGCAGGCATAACAGGGGCGATAAGATTATGTAAAAACATAATCCTCATAGCCTCTCCTGATTCCCAGGCAGCTGAAAGGATATAAAACGCAGTAAGCTCACCTTGACCAACCTTATCGTAAGCAGCTAACAAATTTTGAAAAGTATCTTTGATTGTTTGTTTTTGTTCAGTGATTTTTGCGTCATACTCAACAAGTGTTTCATAAAAGCCTGAAGCCGAGTACTTAGCCCTAGCTCCAGTTAATACATGTGGGTCAAAAGCGCTAAAAAGATTACTCAATAAAGTACGTCTACCTTCCTTTCTGTGGTCAGCAAAACTTGTGCTGACATTACACAAAAGTACGTCTACCTTCCTTTCTGTGGTCAGCAAAACTTGTGCTGACATTACACATCCAGGCATTAGGATCGGTAATTTCTTGAGGCATTCCATGAATAGCTACAATGTCATCACTTTTCCAATTCCTAAACTTTTTTAGTTCTTCATCATAACTACCACTAAATCGAATGTTAAAAGGTCGACCTGTTCGCTTCATAGAAGTAGCTTCAACAATAGTGCTTGAAAAAATCATGCCATCCCTACAGGTAGAATCATCCATATTGTCAAATAGGGAGCGGGTGAAACCTTGAACTTCGCTATCTATGCCAAAGCTAATTCCGCTATGTTTTAGACGACTAAAATGAAGGGGAATATCGTCAGTTTTTCCATACAAAAATTCAACTGTTTGAGGAGCAAGGCACATGGTATTGGGTTCGTGGAAATATACACCGTAAGGTTGAAACACCGCCAAAATGTGCTTAAGGATGTTGCCCATCTCGCTGGAAAGTCGGGTCCATTGCTTTGCGCTAATACCCACTGCATCTAGAATTTCAGCAGGATCATAAACGTGAGCTCCGCCAATAATGACCGGGTAGTTTCCATTTCGCCTGCGCATGGCACTGATTAGACTATCATATTTTTTATAGAGATATTCTTCAGCTTCACTAATAATGGGAGCTTCCATAGGCGCACCAAAGCTGTAAAATTGCGGCGATGTTTTTAAATTTGTAAAATCGGAATCTTGAATGTGAAAGTAGACCGGCTTACCTCTACTAAATTCTGCCATGAAAGCTTGCGTAAAATTATTGTTGAGTAAGTGCGTGCGCATTGCCCCAAAAGGAAATCCATGGGCACTATCTTCTTTTTCTACTCTGTTTGTTAAAACATCTCTGACACGACCGGCCGGAGTAGTATTAACTAACTGCCGAATATTTCGAATAATGCTTTCTGGTGTTGTTCCATGGGGGCCATCTCGATAGGTAGACCATGGCGTGTATACAAAAAGTATGGGAACACCTAGTGCTTCAAGCTCTGTTCTTTTTGCTGTTAGTTCATCCCAATTAAAAGGTAGATCTAGATCTGTTGAGGAGCCAAGCTTTTCATTAATCCCAATCAGAATGGCCAACCGATGACGCTGTTCTGGGGGTAACAACTGAGTCGCTAATTTCGTAACCAAGTCAACGAGATCGGTGCTCCCATTCTTACAATTCATAGTCACCATATACCGCCAAGGAGTAGCAACATCAACAACTCCAAGAGGGTCTAAACCACTTTTTCCAAAAAGTAGATGTTCAGACCGAGTAGTTAACGGCATGCCTTGTGGTTTTACGCCTTTTCCACCTGCAGGGGGCTTGTAGTTTCGGTGATCACAAACAGCTGGGTAGTTATCCAAAGAGTCTGTTGCAAACACGGCTGCTGAAATAACAAGACTAAACAATGCAAGGGAGAAGGAAAGATTCATTTTAATACCTGTGGAGATGCGTAGATTGGAGAAAAATCTATTCCAGATTTCTCTCCTTTAATAAAACCTGTTAGCTAACAGCTGCCTTGAATTCTTTTCCAGCTTTAAAAGTTGGGCGTTTGCTAGCAGCAATTGTAATCTCTTCACCAGTGCGAGGGTTACGACCTTTGCGAGCTGCGCTTTCAGTTACAGCAAAACTACCAAATCCAACAAATCTTGCTTCTTTATCAGCTTTTAAGCCAGACACAATGCCATCAAACACAGCATCAACTACATTGCTTGCATCTTTTTTTGTTGTTCCTGTTTTGCTTGCTACGAAATCAATTAAATCTTGTTTGTTCATATTCTTTTCCTTTTTTGGTTTGCTAATTTTATACGCTTCATAATATGGTCACATCATTTGGGTTTGCCAAGTGTTTTTTGCGAACTGATGGGTTTTGAAACCTTCCAACGTCCCTCAAAATACGTCGCATATTTTTTAGAAACGTCTTGAGACTCAATAAAGACAAGGTTTTCTGCGTTTTTGAATTCTGCAGAATGAGTCCAGTTGTACGACCCTGTAACAGTGCGCAGACTATCAATTACTAGGACTTTGTTGTGCGCAATTTTGACCGTATGGTCGAATCTTACATCCATCTGATTGTTAAGGAGGACTTGGATGACCTCTTTTGAGTACTTTTGATATTGTTGGCTGTGATCGAGGACAATACGAACGTTTACACCTCTTTTTTTAGCCTGAATCAAAGCTTGAGTTATCGGCTTGCTCGTAAAGGAATAGCCTAATAGTAAGATGCTGGTTTTGGCGTTATCGATGTATTTTATCACCTTAGGCAAACAAGACTGACCCGGTGTGAAACAGACATCCATTGATTCTGGTCTTGAAGCTATTGATACTTCTGTGGCAGGAGAGAATGGGGTATTTTCTATAAGGAGCGGATACGACAAGAATCCCGCAACAAAAATGGCAACGACGACCATGAGTTTGTTGGGTTTCAGTTTATATCCTTGTTTTTTGAGCTTCATGGTCTTTGAGAAGGCGAATGCCGCGTTGTTTAAAGCCTTCTAGAGAATTTGTATCAAGTGTTACGGTAGTAGTCGCCAAGGTTTCATTGAGATGAACAAGCATGCCGAGTAGGGTTGCTGCTTTATCTTGATTTTCAAGATCTTGTTGTAGGTCATCTCCATCCTCAATGCCGCAAAGTTGAGGAATTCCGATCATATTTAATAGACCACCCATTTGAATAAGGGTACGAGTACGAGCTCGACGATCTGTATTATCATAAGTCTTTTGTTTTTTGTTGAGCTGCGCTTTTAATGATTGCAGTCGATTAAGTGATGTCATGAGCTCATGCACTTTTTAGAGTTGTAGGAGAGGATCGTTTTGATCTTGAGGATGATCGAGGTCTTGATTTGAGAAATTTCTCACCAGCTGTTTGCCATTCCTCCATTTGTTGAGGGTCTTTTTTACTGGTTTCAATGACGTTGACTAATCCGCCAACGAGAACTTGAAAGGGCAGGGTGAATCCAGAATGAGCTGTTATAACATTGAGAAGTTGGTGAGCAATGTCAGTTTCAATTTTTTTTTTTTGAGCGTTTAGGTCGTTAATTTTTTTATCAAGGATATCTACTTTTTTTTGCAATATCATTTACCGCTCAATTCTTTGTGAACACGTAACCTAAAAACCAGAAACACATCAAAGGATGAAAGAAAGGGGAGCTTCCCTCCACCCCTTAACGTGTACTTTTCCGATTAAAATGAACCATAACGCGATAGAATTATCAAGTGTTATTTCGCATATTCTGCTAAATGCGCACTGATGCGCTATTGCACTTTAGTGCCTAACGGCGTTATATTGAATGAAGTCGCTTATTCTGTATTTCTTATGTCATTAATTCCGACACAACAACTTTTTTCTGATATTAAAAAACTTATTGATGAGGCTCGATCAAACATTGTTCGAACTGTTAATCAAGAAATGACGTTGCTCTATTGGCATATTGGGAAACGTATAAAAACAGAAATTCTAAACTTAGAAAAACCTAGTTATGGTGAACAGATTATCGTGTCACTAGCAGTCCAGTTATCAGTTGAGTACGGGAAGGGTTTTTCTAAATCTAACATATTTGAAATGGTGCGTTGCTATGAACAATTTTCAGACCTTGAGATTTTCCAGACACTGTCAGGAAAATTAAGTTGGAGTCATTTTTTGGCTTTGTTGCCTATAAAGAATCAACAGGCCCTAAATTTTTATAGCTACATGTGCATGCATGACAAATGGAGTGTACGTCAACTTCGTTCTAATATTCACCGTATGCTTTTTGAATGCAGCGCCATCTCTCGCAAAAGTGATGAAGAAATTGAACAAGCACTTTTGGTGCTTAAAAATGATCATACCTTTGATATTGATTTAGTCCTTAAAGACCCTTACGTTGTTGATTTTTTAAATCTTCCTAAAGACTATTATGAACATGAATTAGAAGAAGCTATCTTGCAAGAAATTGAGCAATTCATTTTAGAATTGGGTGTTGGTTTTTCGTTTGTTGCAAGGCAAAAACGAATCACGATTGATGGTGACCACTTTTACATTGATCTGCTTTTTTACAATCGGCGCCTTAAAAGATTGGTTGTGGTAGAGCTCAAAACTGGAAAATTCAAAGCTGAGTACGTAGGACAGATGCAGCTTTATTTGGGCTGGCTTAAGCAATTTGAAGTTTTAGAGGGTGAGAATCCTCCGATTGGGATTATTTTATGTACAGAAAAATCGTCACATCAAATTGAATTATTAGAAATAGATAAAAGTTCTATTCACGTAGCGGAATATTGGACTGAATTGCCACCTCCTGACGTTTTTGAGAGAAAAATTCGGGAAATTGTCAATCGCTCAAAAGAGAGAATGGCAATTTTACAAGCTACAACTCCAAAAGAACCTGATCTTTAAAAATTAACACGCATGGCCATTTATCACCTTAGTCATGGCATGGTTAGCAGAAGCACAGGACGAAGTTCGGTGCAGAGTGCTGCATACATTACTGGTGAAAAACTTCATGAGTCCCGTCGTGACCTAGAAGTAAATTATCAAAACCGTCACAGTGATATTGCCTTTACGGCGACCTTAGCGCCTGAACATGCACCGGATAAATTTAAAGATATTGGTGTTTGGGATTTGTTGGAAACTTTCGAAGACGAGTATGGAAATAAGCGTTATAAAACGGATGAGACGCGAGCTGCTTATCTCAATTCTGCACAAACAGCACAAACCATTGTTGTAGCCTTGCCGCGTGAGCTAGATGTAAAAGTTGCTAAAGAACTGGTTGAAGAATTTGCGTTTAATCGGTTTGTTAGCCGTGACCTGATTGTGACGTATGCTATTCATGATGATGAGGGAAACCCTCATGCTCATTTGCAGATTTCAAGGCGAAGTGTCAATGAAAACGGTGAAATCTCTTGGGCAAAGGATCGTGCTATTTGTTCACTGAAAGAAGTGCGTGTTACCCGCAAGCTTTGGGCTGATCTCACTAATCAGTATTTAGAGAGAGAAGGTCATGAGACTCGTATTACAGAGAAAAGCTTTGCGGATTTAGGTGTTCAATTAGAGCCAACCCAACATCGTGGCTGGGTGGCAGATAAGCTGGGCGCCATGGGAATTAAGTCACGCATTGTCGTAGAGAATGCTGAAGCTTTTGAAAGTAATCGGGAAACACTTCTAGAAAACCCAGCAACGATTCTGCCTGAACTTACTCAAAACAATGCGACATTTACTCAATTTCAGTTGATAAAGGGGATTCAAAAAAGGGTAGGCGATGATGCTCCATTGGTGGCCCAAGTCTTTGAAGCTGCTTTGCAGGCATCCATTGTAGTGGGAGAGGGGATCGATAATCACATTCGCTATACCTCTCCAACCTATAAGGCTTTGGAAGAGAATGCGGTTGGTATGGTTTCAGAGCTATCAGCTACACCGTTTGAACAGCCTCACTTAACCAAGAACAGCACAGAGGCGTATCTCTTATCACACTTTGCTCATCTATCCCCTGAACAGCAAGCAGCGGTGACGGGCCTGACTCAAAATCAATCCTTGGCAGTCTTAGTGGGTAGAGCAGGGTCAGGGAAAACGACAACTCTTAAAGCAGTCAGTGATATTTATAAAGATGCAGGTCATCCCGTCATTGGTGCGTCACTCTCAGCAATGGCAGCTGATAATTTAGGTAGAGAAGCAGGCATCCAATCAGCGACACTCCATAGTTGGATTTATCAATGGGAACGCTATCAAGCAGCACAAGAAAAGTTTCTCTCGTTTGACAGCGTAATGGCGGAAGGGGTGTTTAAACAGCTGGATTGGTATCAAGATTTAAAAAGTTTTGAAAAAATAGCCCTGACTAAAGATACAGTCCTGATTGTTGATGAAGCCGGTATGGTTGGAACCCGTTTGTGGGGAGAATTGTTGACCCATGTGAACCGGGCAGGGGCTAAGCTGATTGTTGTGGGGGATGATAATCAGTTTAAGGCAATTGAAGCCGGAGACTTCTTTAGAGAGATCCAAACTCACGCTCAAAACTATTCTTTAAATACTATTTATCGTCAAAAACAGGAGTGGATGAAAGACGCCAGTATGAATTTGGCGAATCTTGAAGTGGGAGAAGCGCTAAGTGCGTACGAGCAACGAGGTCATGTTCATCAAACTCTTAAAGCAAATCTAGCGCAGGAGATTGCGACCGCTTATGTTGCAGTATACCAAAAGGAAAAGAACGAGCAGACATGTGTTGTGTTGGCGTTTACCAATGCTCAAACCCATGAAATCAATCAAGCTATTCGAGAGCAGTTAAAACAGGAAGGGCTGATAGCCAAGCAAGACATTATCACGATGAATGATAATCATTTTACGATTGGCGACAGGATTGTCTTTTTAGAGAATGATAAAACTCGTCTTGTCATTACGGATGAAGACGGTGTCGTTCAAAAAGCAACTCATATTAAAAACGGCTCTCAAGGACGTATTCAGGGAGTTAATAAACAAGGCGATATACAGGTTCAGCTTGGTGACAAACTGATGACAACGATTAGATGTCTTGAAACCACAACTGCAAAGGTGGCCTTAGGTCAACAAGAACCAGAACCCACTAGAACATATGCCTATACAAACATTGCCCATGGCTATGCAGTCACTACCCATAAGGCTCAAGGACAAACCGTTGATAATGTGTTTGTAGCAGCTGCAAAGAATATGGATGCCAAGGGTATTTACGTAGCAATGACGCGTCATCGCCATGATGTTCAACTGTTTTATGCAAAAGAAGATTTTTCGACCTTTAAAGCGCTGACATCGCATCTTAGCCGATTTGAGCATAAGGATTTGGTCAAAGACTATACGATTCGTCCCGAAAACGAAGATGCGTGGCAGCTAGTTCAGGAGTACCGTTTGTGTGTGTTGGATGGTACTGCGGTCCTTAAAGAACAGGGTAAAAATAACCAAAACCCAGGACAAGTGGATTGGCAAGCTTACCGCCAGATCAAACAAGATCAGATTAGTATCGGTCGTGAAATTCTCGAGGATTTTGATGCCCATAAGCTCTACATCAATCAAGCTGGTTTAACCAATGAGATGCTGCAGATCACAACAGGGTTAAAGGCACGTCCTTTATCGAATGCAGAAGAGAAAGCCAAGCTTACGGTGGAATTATATGGGGAAACAGCGCAGGTAGCTCGTGACCTATGGCGAGACATTAGAAAGACCCACCCAGGAAGCCAGTGCTATTCCCATCCAAAATATGATCAATTTAAGGAATTGCGTGATGAACGTAACTCTTTGGCCCACACTATAGGAGAGAACTACGGGTTACACCGAGAGTTTGTGAATGAGTTCGCCCGTGTCTATGGAATCAACAAGCGTACTGTAGAAGCACAGAGCAATCAGTTTATCGATCGACAAAACGATCTGAAACAGCAGCAGGGAATACACAATACAGAACACAATATAGTTGAAAAACAGGACAAGTTCTGGTATAATAATAGATTGGATAATCTATCTTATGGAAAATATTCAACAATTACTTTAAATAGTACACCAGAGTATTCGAAGATTTCCCTTGATCCAGCGTTGATAAAGCAAGAGCTGAACAGTCGAATTAAAGATCTAGCGCACCAGTTCCTGGGGCAACCTCACCAACAAAAACCCACAGAATGGCGCTACGGTAGTAAAGGATCAATTAGCATTCACGTAGCTGGATCAAAGCAAGGCTTATACAGTAACTTTGAGTCTGGTGAATCAGGTAATGCACTGAAGTTCATTCAAGATCAGTTGGCATGTGACCATAAGGAAGCCTTTAAGTGGGGAGCTGAGTGGTTAGGTCAGGATCGGTTGGGAACACTCACGAGAACACCAATGGGTAAAGACCAGCCACAGCTTCAAGCAAAACAGGAATGGACACCTCTGTTCCCTGCCCCCGCAACACCTGTTGATTTAAAAGCTGAAAAATGCCTCGGTTATATGCTTAAAGGAAAAATTGAGGTTGCTCGATATGCCTACAAAGATGCAGATAGTAATATCTTAGGGTATGTCGTGCGGTTGGAGGATAAGAGCGGTCATAAAATCACCCCTACCCTTACCTATTGTCAAAATGACAAAGGAGAAAAGCAATGGCGTTGGCAAGGATTTGGTAATGATCGTCCTTTGTATGGGTTGGATCAGCTTAAAGCTAAGCCGAATGCACCTGTGTTGATCGTTGAGGGCGAAAAAACCTGTGACGCAGCGAGAGAGCTATTCAAAGATCACGCAGTTGTGACATGGTCTGGTGGAAGTGGTGCTGTTCAAAAGTCTGATTGGAGCACTTTAAAAGACCGGTCTGTTACGATTTGGCCAGATCATGATCAGCCCGGACTTAATGCAGCCACCAAGATTACAACAATCTTAGAAAATCAGGGTAATCAAGAAGGTAAAACTGTAGAGGTTAAAATTGTTAACTTGCCATCCACCCTGCCCCATAAATGGGATTTGGCAGACAAGGCACCTGATGGCTTGGATGTTCGAGACATACTAGAACGTGCAGTAATCAAAGAACCCTCCCCTCTTGTTTATAGCAAAGCTGGGCCTAGTGTTGATCAATCAACTGTTGAGAAAAATGAAAGCATCCTCAATTACTTAAAGGCTGAGTTAACCTTGGATAGAAATTTCTGGCTTGATGAACAGCAGATCAATTATTTTACAAAGCTTGCTCACGAAAATCCTCAGAATGCTTTACAAAAGTGGCAATACGTCGCTGAAGACGACAGTTTTAGGCCTTTAACCAAACAAGAAACTGAAAGATTGGAGTTACAAGCAAACCAGCACTTAGCAGCAGCAAAAGAAGTGCTTAGCTCAGATGCTTACCAACGCTTACAAATGGCTCTACCAAGCCATGCCGAAGGTATTGTTGATAAATGCCAAGAGGTACTGTATGCCAATACACAAATGCAACGAGATTTAGACATCTCCACGTTTAAAAGTTTATGTGAAAAATACGGCGAAGTTTGTGAGCGCAACGAAGGTTCAGAAGCAAGACAATTGATTGAAAAAGACCTGAAAGAACTCGTATCGCATTATGAAAACGATGCAAAATTTATGAAAACGATTGAGCGTAGCGATAACAAAAACATTCAAATGGTTGCTAATCTCTTCAAAAACGAAGACTTATCAAAAGAGCAGGCAGAACCTTCACGAGGGTTTGAACGCTAAAATTTACAAGCTATTAAATAACTGTCAACAGAGTTGACATAAATGACCTCATACATTTTTGATAATAATTGAAAATTTATCTAAATTTTACCTTGTGCGTTCCTTAAAGTGGGCCTATAAAATTACCGGGAGAATGATATTAATATTCCATCTAATATAGCTCGTCCTAATTAATGAAAAGTTGTGTAGCTTTTCGATCGACTACATAAGGAGAAGCCAGGTTCTAAAATGAAGTGCAACGCATTAGAGTGTTTGTTGAAAATACAGGCACAGAAAGGCGTTGCAAATGAGAAAGTACCATCAATTAACAGC
>Ga0207938_1000031_pt1 | contig 20644 bp, 19 predicted proteins | sample LakMenEpi15Mar12_FD_150671 | JGI IMG/M metagenome (GOLD analysis project Ga0207938, IMG submission 150671) | Freshwater microbial communities from Lake Mendota, WI - 05MAR2012 deep hole epilimnion (SPAdes) | ecosystem: Environmental > Aquatic > Freshwater > Lake > Epilimnion/Euphotic zone ...
GCAGGATTAATAGATACAGATGGAACTCTAAGAAAACAAAAAAATAACTATAGATTTGATATATATCAATCAGAAAAATATCACTCTGTTATTATTGAGTCGGCTAATATTATTGCAAAATCTTTAGGGTTTAAAACAAGTATATCAAAATCAGAAGGAATGTTATGTCTTTCTATTAGAGGAGATTTAACAAGAATTCCAACAAGAGTTCAGCGTAAAAAGGTAAATGTACAATCATATAAAATAGATACGTATTGTCATTCTATTCAAATTAAACGTATAGGTAAAGGAAATTTTAACGGTTGGAATATTGATAAAAATGAAAGATTTTTACTTGGAGATTCAACAATTACACATAATACTCGCCTCAGCGGAGGCAAAGATGCAGCAAATGCAAGGTATATTTTTACTAAGTTGGACGCACTTACTAGATTATTATTTAGACCTGAAGATGATGTATTATTAGAAAGAGTTGTAGATGATGGTGACATAGTAGAACCTATATTTTATGTTCCAATTCTTCCTACTATTTTGATTAATGGATGTATAGTTGGAATCGGAACAGGATGGTCATGCTCAGTTCCTTGTTATAACCCTATTGACTTGATCGCATCTGTTAAATCCTGGTTAAATTCAGATGGAAACGTATTGTTAGAAGAAGAAGGAACAACTGTATCTTTATTACCAGCTATAGATCCATGGTATAGAGGATATACAGGAAAAATAGAATCATGCGGTGATTCTAAATATACATCATGGGGTAATATAATAGAAGAGAAGAAAACCAAAGTTGTAAATGAACTTCCTATTGGAATGTGGACAGATAATTTTAAGGAATATTTAGATGATTTGTTAGAAGAAAAAGTTATACAAAAAGTAAAAAATTATTCTACTCCTAAACATATTAGATTTGTTATTACAGAATCAGCTGATGGTCTTTTATGTGATCTCAAAAATTTAAAATTATATAAATACATATACACATCAAATATGGTTTTGTTTGATTCAAACGGAAAAATAACAAAATATAACAATGTTGATGAAATCATTAATGAATTTTGTAAAGTACGACTTGTATATTACTCCAAAAGAAAAAATTATATGATACAAAACCTTGAACATGATATAAAGTTTTTAGGAAATAAAAAAAGATTTTTAGAAGAAATTATGAAAGGAGATATCAAATTGTTTGATGATACAGGAAAAACACGTAAAAGTAGAAAAACTTTAGATATATTCAAAGATCTTGAAAAAAGAGGTTATGACAAAGAAGTAAAAGTAGATAAAGATGTAAAAGAAGATGAAGATGAAAATGAAGAAAAAAGTAATGGTTATGATTACCTACTACGACTTCAATTCAGAAGTATTACAGAAGAAAAAATTAATAAGTTAAAAAATGATATTGATTCAAAAATTAAAATTAGAGATTCTCTTTCTAATACTACTGAAAAACAAATGTGGATTCAAGACTTGGATGAATTTGAAAAAGCATATGTAAAATGGCTAAAAGATGTTGAAAAAGAAATTGTTAAAACTAATAAAAAATAAACTGTAGATAAGCTTAAAATTATAATTATAATTTTAAGACAAATTAAATATAATTAAAGATGAGTAATATCATTGAACCTTCTATAAACAACCTTACTAATAAAATGCAAGATATAGAGTTAGATGATTTAGAATACATCATATATGATAAAGTTGTTTTGTGTATAGATGTTGGTATACTTAATTTAGGTATTAGCGTAGGTTTAATTGATGAGCAATTTAATTTAAAAGAAATTGCTCATGTAGATTTAATTGACATTACAAAATTTACTCACGCCCATGAACTAGAAGGAAAAATTTGTAATTTACACCATACTAAAACTATAGCAGATTGGATGGAACATTTATTTCATGAACATTTACCATTATTTCAAGAATCTGATTATATTTTAGTTGAAAAACAACCTCCTATTGGACTAGTATCAATAGAACAATTAATATATTATAGATGGAGAGATAAATGTCATCTGGTTTCACCTCGGTCAATGCATAAATATTATAACATAGGACAGTTTAACTATGAACAAAGAAAATTAAAAACAATTGAAATAGCAACAAGTATATCAGCTTGGAATCCAAGAGCTATAAAAAATTATGAAATATTTAAAAGAAAACACGACATTACTGATAGTATATGTTTAATGGGATTTTGGTTAAACAAAAATAAAATAAATTATTTAGAAAAACAAGAAAAAGAAAGAATAAAACAAAATTACTTGACTACAACAGGAATGTCTACAAATGATTGGATGGAACAATTTAGACATGTTTGATTAATCAAACATATTTTTAAAAAGTATAGTAATAAATGTATAACAAAAAAGAAGATATTAAAGAAAATTTTTGTGCAGCTTGTTTAACTATACCATTTGCATTTGCTGGGATTGGAGTTAGTGCATATGGTTCTAATTCAAGAAAATCACATAAATATCGCAAAAAAATTGCTATTGTAGGATTTATCATATCATTTATATCAATAATTATTGGTTTTTATTTTTATTTTAATTGTAGTGAGTGTAGATAATTAAAAATGAAATTATTTTATTTTCATTAAAAAAATGATAACATGTCTATTCTTATCATTTCAAAAAAAGATGTACTCGTACAAAAGTATCGTCGTAATAGATTACAAATAGATGAAGAATTAAATAAACAACACTATAATATATTACAAAAAAAAAGAGAAAGAGAAAATAATGAACCCCTAAAAGGATCTCGTGAACAATTTGATAATTTTTTACAAATACACGACAAGTTACAGATACTTTACGCCGAAAAAAATTTACTTAATAACTATGCTTTAGGTCATAGTAAAGAAAAACTTACAAAAGAACAATATGAAGAATATACAACAAACGGAAAAAATATAGGATCTTTTTGTTATTTAGCAACCACATCAGAACAAAACAATACTTGTGCTATATGTACTTCAGATTTTGAAATAGACGAAGAAATATTAATTTTACATTGTAAACATATCTATCATACAAATTGTATAAACGAATGGATTTTACATAATCCAAACTGTCCTTATTGTAGATGTGACGTAAAAACAATAAAAGATGAGTGTGTTTTAAGTTAGTTTATATTGATTTTACATAATTTATTAAAAATGATAAGATATTGTTCTTATCATTTGAAAAACGGAGATGCAAATATATGTACAAATAGATCATTATGTTTATTTAAAAAAAAAGTTTTTGGAGAATTGTTTAAAAACTTTTTTTAAAATCCTTTTTTTAATTTATTTATTATTTACACAAATTTTGTGTAAATAATAAATAAATTATTTAATTTAATTAATTTTCTAAAATAAATTTTTAAGTTCAAACTGTGGTTAAAAAAAAACAGTTCTTTTTTTAGTAAAACGAGTTTTGAGAATTTTTATAAATTTTTGAAAATTTTTGAAAAATTTATAAAAATTCTCAAAACTCGTTTAAATACTACTTAATAGTTTAATATATGACACATAAATGTAACTTTTGTGGTTCTATTTTATCATCTGAATATTCTTTATTAACACATCAAAAAAATGCTAAAAAATGTCTTATTAAACAAGGTATAGTACTTAAAGGTGATTTTAATTGTGAATTATGCCAAGAAACTTTTACGCTTAATTCAATATTAACAACACATATGGTGTGTTGTAGTAAAAAAAATAACACAGAATTAAAAAATAAAAACTGTTTACTAGAATCAAACTTATTAGAATTTGAAACTAAATATAATATACTTTTAAGTAAATACAATATGATATTAGAAGAAAAAAATGATTGGAAAGAAGAAAAGGAAAAATTATTAGATAAAATAACTACAGCAGCTTTAAGTAAAACTAATACAGTAAAAAATAAAAATATAAACATAACATATACCAGAACAGATGAAGAATTAAAAACCATATATGCAGATAATCTTACTTCATTGCATATAGAAGGTGGTATTTCTGCTATTGCCAAGCTTATTGTAGATAAAGTTGTTACAGATGTTAACGGTATAAAAATGATAACTATAACAGATAAAGCACGAGGTACAGCAAGATATAAGTTACCAAGCGGTGAGGATGTTGTAGATAATGGATTAAATACATTTACAACAAAGAACAGAAATATATTAATGAAACGTATTTATAGTATAACAGCTGGTGATAGAGTAACATCTGATCAGATATTAGATGTTGATACTACGATATCAAAAGGATATACGGAGATAACTGATGATGTTGAAGGAGATATTCTTAGAAGTAGTTTAATAAATAGTATATAAAAATATATTTATTAAACAAAAGCCCAAATATATTAATTAACAGAATTAGAGAAGGTGTTGAGTATTTCAACAATTAGTTAATTGAATTTTTTCTTATTTGATATAAATATTCAACTCCCGTTTTAATAACTTCATTAGAACACGTATATCTTAAATTTTTAATACTTCCATTATTATTTACAATAAAAGTAGAATCACTTAATTTATATCCTTTTATTAATATACGTTTTTCGTTCATATTTATAGTAAAACACGATGGGATTATACAAATAACGTCACATTGTTTTATTTCATTTTCTTTTTCAGGGTCTAATAATTTCAAATCAACAATTATATCTAATCCATCATATAAATTTAATGAATTTATAGTATGTAAATTTACCCTTGGAAATACCATATTTTATATCATAGATTTAAATACTTTTAAATCTATGTTTTCTTAATTAATACAAATAATATTTTTAATATGGTTTGTATTAAAATATATGTTATCTAATAACATATATTTTATTAAATCTTGACTTGCTTTTTCAATTAAAAAGGTAAAATCTGCTAATGTGTCTATAAAGTTTTTGGAGCAATTACTTATGTTTTAAAATCCAAGATCATGATCTTCAACTAAAAATTTCATAAATGTATCTTCATTAGTTGAATTACTAAGCCCTGATTCTGTACGAGCATCGCAATACTTTTTAAAATATGTTTTAGCATACGATTCATCTTGTTTCTCCATATCAATAAGTTGTTCTCGTGTTTTAATAATAATATCTTTCATTTCATCTAACTTCTTTTTTGTTTCCAAGTATGTCCATGTAATCTGAGCTTTCTTAACCCGTAAAGTTGTATAAAATTCATACGGATCTTCCTCTTCTTTTTTACAATCTTCTTTTAATTTTTCTTCTCTGTCTTCTATTTCCTTAATTTGTTGCCTTTCATCATTCTTTTTATTTTTAACACTTAAACTTACTGAATCTGTCATTGATTTACGAAGATCTATTTCACTTGTATCAGCTGAATACTTAGAAGACTCTGTTAAAGGAAAAGGGCGTCCAACATATGCATGATAAATTTGATGATACGAATCCACGTTCCTAATTAAAAATTCAGCTCTCTCATTTGCTTCATTATCTGTTGGGTAATTTCCTCTTAATTTTGCAAAACCGTACACTCCTTGACTATCAGGAGTTGCTCCTTTTGCTGGAGTAAAAGAAATTAATCCAATTCTTTGTAGTGCATCAACAGGGTCAGCATATCGTCTTTCAACACTTAAAAACTTTTTAATAAAATCTCTATTGTTCAATGAAGCCATAGCATTTACAACTTCGTCATCAGATAAATTAGGATGACCTTGATTTGGCTGATAGGATCTATCAGGATTTCTATCTAATGGAGCAGTTAGGCTATTTTCAATAGTTTGTTCTGGATGATTTTTTGACATATCTATTTATACTATTATTACACAGTTTTTAAATAGAGTATTCAATTATAAAAAATTCATTGTAACTGAATACTCTATTTAAAAATTCTATTTAAATTAGTAAATTGATGCGGAAACGAAATAAACAAGAAATTTATGAAGATGATGAAGAATATGAAGATTGTTATAGTTCCGAAGAAGATTTTATATGTAATCCTAATGACTATAATTATATAAAAAATATAAAAAAAACTAATAAAAAAGCTTATAAGAATTTTATTGAATCAAAAGAAGAAATTATAAAATCAGAACCTAGTTTAATAAAAATACTAAATGAACCGCTATTAATATGTGACAGAGCTAGTTTGTTACAATTATACAAAATATATAAATCATCTGAACAATGTACAGAAGAGTGGTTAAATTCAAGAACTACTCTTAACAGCTTATTTACTCAATATCAGCACAAATATAAACAATCTTGTGTATATACTACACAAGAACATAAAGATATGGGTAAACAAATAGAAATATTAGATGGCGGTGGTGTTAATGAAAATTTATTCTACAAAATTTTACAATTAAAAACAAGTACAGAAAATAAACAAATTATTTATAGTAAATATAATGAGTTTATTTCAATGGTATCTAATGATGACGAAAAAGGTAAATTAAAAAATTGGTTAAATTGGGCTGTTTCTATACCTCATGATAAAATAAAAACATTTCCTTTTTCTAACAATCAGTTAACAGAATTTTTAATACGTATATCAGATGCATTAGATAAAGAACTATATGGTATGAAACTTGTCAAAGAACAAATAATTCTTTTTGTTTCTTCTAAGATACAAAACCCTCATATGAAAAAATGCTCTCTTGGACTAATAGGTGCTCCTGGAACTGGAAAAACTGCTATATCTCGTCTTTTAGCAAACTTATTACAATTTCCTTTTGAGCAAATTTCTCTCGGAGGAATTTCAAATCCAGAATTTTTAAAAGGTCATCAATATACTTACATTGGAGCAGAACCAGGAGAAATATCAAAATGTTTAAAACGAATGAAATATAAAAATGGTATTCTTTTTCTAGATGAATTTGATAAAATTTCTGACAACAAAGACATTTGTTCATCTTTACTTCATATAACTGACCCAGTACAAAATTCAGAATTTAGAGATAATTTTTTAAGTGAAATAACAATAGATTTATCTTGTCTTTGGTTTATATATTCAATGAACGAATTACCAAAAGATTCAGCTCTTAGAGATAGAATTTATACAATAGAGGTGCCTGGATATAAGTTTGAAGATAAAATATTAATTATAATAGATTATTTATTTCCAAAAGCATTAAAAAATATTAATACTTCTATAGATTCAGTTAAAATTTCAAAAAATACTGCTAAATACTTAATAGAAAAAATTTCTTCAAATGAAGACAAAGGAATTAGAACACTAGAAAAAAATGTAAATAATATTGTAACAAAACTTGATTTCATAATTAAACATCAAGATAAAAGTGGAAATTTAAAAGGATTTAATATGTCATTCAATATAGGTAAATTTATTAAATACCCAATAACATTAACTGACCAAATTATTAATATTTTAATTTAAGCATATTTAAAACTAAATATGCTTAAATTAAAAATGAAAAGATTAAGAACTAAAAAAAACGAAAAAGCTTTTTCGTTTTCAAATATTACAAATGTAGATATTAATACAAAATTTTTACAAGAATGTGATAAAGAATTTTACGAAAATCCTTCAAATATTATATCTAGAAATGCAATAGTATCAATAGGATCAATGATTTCAACTACTAATTCTACGCGATTAAATGATATAGATCACGTATTTATGAATACAATAAAAAAGAAAAATTTAAAAGCAACTAACCAAGGAAGATCAGGAAGATGCTGGATGTTTTCTGGATTAAATATGTTTAGACACTCTGTTATTGAAGGATTAGATTTAGAAAATTTTGAATTTTCGGAAACTTATTTATTTTTTTGGGATAAATTAGAAAGATCAAATACTTATCTTAAATGGTTTATTGCACATCCAACTGTAAAACCTGACGATCACGCATTTAATTTTATAGTAGACGATTTTATATCAGATGGTGGATGGTGGAATATGTTTGCTAACCTAGTATCTAAATATGGATTAGTACCAAAATCAGCTATGAAAGAAACATTTCAATCAGATGACTCTGATGATATGAATAACATTTTAAATAACAAAATACAAGCATGTGCTAATTATTTGTTTATCAATAAAAATTTGACACCTGAAGAAAAAGAAACAGAACGTGTAAAAACTGTAAAAGGAATATATAATGTACTTGTTAAATTTTTAGGAGATCCACCAAAAAATGGATTTAGATGGTCTTATGAAACAGAAGAAGATTCTAATATTATAACTAATTTAGAACCAAAACAATTTATGAATACTGTTATACCAAATGTTGATATTGATGATTTTGTTGTTCTAACTCATCTTCCTGGAAAACTAAAAGAAAACAAATTATACGAAGTTAATCACACAACTAACATTTATGAAGGTAAAAATTTTAGATTTTTAAATTTATGTATACAAGATATTTCTAAATATGCATCAAAATCAATATTAGCTGGCATGCCTGTATGGTTTGCATCAGATGTATCTAAAGATTTCAATCCATATCATTCAACATTAGATGACAAATTAGTAGATGAACAAATTGTTTTTGGAGCAAATCATACTTTTACAAAAGGAGATCGTATTACATTTAAAAATTTATCATCTAATCACGCAATGACTTTAATAGGATTAAACTTAGGTTCAGACAATGAACCTGAAAGTTGGCAAGTAGAAAACTCGTGGGGTTATTTTGACAATGAAACACCTGGTCAAGATGGATTTCTTTATATGAGCCATTCGTGGTTTACAAAAAATGTTATGCAAATAGTTGTTCATAAACATTTTCTTAGTCGAACTGTACAAAAACTATTAAATCAAAAAGTTGAATACATAGATCCATGGAATTGTTTAGCACCTGCATTAAAAGTTAGACCAGTAGATGCTCCTAAATTATATGAAATTAACCGACGGAAGAAATTACTTTAAATATATAAAATATACTTATGATTATAATAATAATCCCTATATAAGATATAAAATTGTTATCGTCTTTGTATCCATTGCACTTAGAAATATCAAGATTTTCATTATTAAATTTGTTTATTTTAATATTTTTATAATTTTCTTTACTAACAACAGAAACAGCATCAGCATCTAAACGGCAATAATTTTTAGTAGTATTTGGATACAGTGAACAACTTGCCATCTTTAAACATTTTTTATAAGCAATATCTTTATTATTAGTTTCTATTAATAAAGAAGGGAAATAATGAGGAATCTGGTTAAATATAGGAGGAGGTGGAGGTCTTCTTAAACTACAGTCAGATTTACCTATTTGTTTTTTTTTATCGGATATCATTTTAGAACATTTATATTTTAATTTTTTGTGAGTTTCATCTCCATATACCTTTCCATATGCACTGCTAATTTCATAGCATAAATTATTCATAGTATTAATATTATTGTCACATAACATATTATTCAAAACAGACTTGCACGGATCTATTTCAAAAGTCATTTATTTATATATAATAAAGTTTATTTACTATATATAAATAAATGTCAAAAAATAATTTAATTCCAATTATTATAAAAGTATCATTATTTGCAATTGGAGTTATTGGATTAATACTTATAGTTATTGAACTTACTAAAACTCGTAAAGTTGTAACTACATCTGATACTTCATCAAATAATACTCCTCCATCTGATACTTCATCAAATACTACTCCTCCATCTGATACTTCATCAAATACTACTCCTACAGAAGAAATTACACTTATGAATACTATTAATTTGTTAAAAAATAATAATGTAAAATTGTTAGGATCCGATAAATGTGGTTATACTCAAGCACAGCTACAAGTATTTTCAAATAAATTACAATCTTCTAAAATATATATGAACTGTGATAATAATGCTTGTACACCGGAGCTAGTAACTGCTGGTCTGGCAAATGGTAAATCTTTTAATTGGCCAATTTGGTTAATTAAAGGAAAAGTTATGCACATATCGACTCATTCATCATCTCCTGCTCAAGATGCTTTAAGTATAGAAAAAGTTTATAATTTAGTACAAACTAATGTATAAAAAATGATTTTTTTATAATATTATTTAATAGTTGTAAAATGAACTCAAAAGAACAATTTATTGCATTATTGCAACAAAAATATAATTACTTTTGTGTTTTCGACTTTATTTGTGATTGTGGATGTGATGCAACAATCACATGTATATCGTCAATTCATTCTCATCCAAGACGTGAATATTGCAAAAAATTTGACCCAAAATATAAGTCTTCATTTGAAGATCCAACAGGTATATACTGTTGTTATGAGACAAGAGGTGGATTACGTCATCCTATATATACATCTCCTATCAAAAACACAGATGCAACATTACTAATATGTGTAATATGTGCTAAAAAACACAATTTACAATTCTTAAAAGAATTACTTAAACTAAATATACTAATAAAACGAGAACAAAAACTTTTAAACCAACAGAATAATAAAGAAAATTTACTAAAAAAACACAATGAACAACTAAAATTAAAATACTACATTCATACACTAAACAATAATAGATTTTCAAGTCTTGATATTGAATAAATATGTTTTTTACAATTGTAAATTTAATTAAATTTACAATTAATTTTGTATTTAACCAGAATATGACCATTGCTTTTTACACGCAACACATTTCGCAAATGTTGTCATAGGTTCATCACACGACCGAACTTGTGCTTGATAAGTAAATACTCTTTTTGAACCGCAATGACAGTTTGTGACACCTTCTACTACTTCAAAGGGGTTAATAATAAAATCATCATGTTCTTCTATACGATGTCTTATATTCGTAAACATAGGATGATTCCATTCTGTAGTTTTTTGCTTGATATTATTTACTAATAATTTTAAATTAACACAATTAATTACATCTCCTACTGTTTGATATAATATTCGTTTATAAGTTTTTTTGTATTCATTTGACTTTTTAGAATTAATATGTATATGATTCTCTATAATAGATATATTTTTTTCTTGTTTTAAAACTGTTCTTAATGCTGTAATACCATTCTCCCTTATTTCTGTTTGTTCAGTTAAGTTAGACATTTCAATTTATTTAAATAGAAATGAAAAAATTCAATTCTATTTTCTTTTATCTTATAAATGTCAAAGTGTTCTTCTGCTTTTGTAATTTTAATAGCTTTATTTATTTTTATTGCTATAATTTTCTTAGTAAATAACTGTATATCTGAACAATATCTTCAAAATGACCCAATGTTATGGAAATTAAAAGATATTATAAAAGATGTACATCCTGAAGCACAAAATATAAAATTATATAAGGGAACCAAATCATATACTTTAAACAAAGACAAAATTTTCATATGTTTAAAAGATGAAAACAATGAATATTATCCTATTAATATGCTAATATATGTTCTTTTACACGAACTTAGTCATAAAATTAACAAAGATGACATAGGTCATACTGAAAAATTTCATGAAATTTTTCAAGCTTTAATTGAAAAAGCTCATAATATGGGAATATATGATGCATCTATTCCTCCAATTAAAAATTATTGCACTCATACTCAAGAGTGATAATATTATATTAAATAATTTAATATTACTCTCTGTACATCTTTAATTAAAGGTAAATTATATACAATTTTTGTATATTGTTTTGTAACTTTATTTATTAAATATTTTTTCTTAGACATATTCATATCATTTATACTTATCATTTGCCAATTCCAATCTTCTGTTATATTTTTAACAATAAAATCTATTGTTAAATTAGGATTTTCACTTAATCCTTTCATTTCCCATTTATGCTTTGAATTAACACGATCATTATAATTCAAATTAAAATAGTCTTGTATAATATCAAGTGATAATTTGGGATGTCTACTCAAAAAATACCAATTCCACTTAATTGTATTACCATCCAAATTAGAATATCTTAAACTTTCAAATATCAAATTAGGATGTGAACTTAATTCATCAAAATCCCAATTAACATCTAAATTATTACCAACAACATCAAATGTTAAATTTAAATTTTTACTTAAATATTTATAATTAATCTTAGGATATTTTTTAGGATTTGTAAAAGTTAAGTTAGAATTTGCACTAACCATTTTCCAATCCCAAATTAAATTAATATTATTATCAAGTATTTCTAATGTTAAATTTTTATTACAACTCACTTGATACCAATCCCAATTTAAATTAATATTATTATTAAGTATTTCTAATGTTAAATTTTTATTACCACTCAATTGATACCAACTCCAATCTAAATTTAAATTATCAAAAACAAATGTAAAATCTACATCATCTCTTGAACTTACATATATCCAATTCCAATAAAAATGTTTATATTTTACGATATCCGAAAATTTAATTTTCGGATTTAGACTTAAAAAATCAAAGTTCCAATTTTTAAGAATTGAAGATTTTTTCAATTTATCCCATAATAAAGCAGGGCTTAAATCTATATTAGAATATATTACATTACTAATTACATCAAAAGACTCTCTTAAATCATTTAATAATGTATCAAAACTTAAATTAGGATTTTTACTAAAATATGTATAACTCCAATCTAATGTTGGATATTGTTGTAAATTTTCATAAGTTATATTTGGGTTACAACTCAAATGTTTATAAGACCATTTTAAATGAGGTGTATTTAACACATCATTAATAGTTATTTTTAAAGTTTTACTTATTACATCCCAATTCCAGTATTTATTAGGGTTATATAATACAAATTCAAATGTCAAAAAAGGATGATAACTTAACTTCTGATAATCCCAATAAATTTCAGGATGTTTAATTATAAAATTAAATGGTATATTATCATATGAATGTAATCTCTCAAAATTTATAAACTGTGTTTTAAATTCAAAACTATTTAAATCGTCTAGTTTTGTAAACTTATCAAAAAACTCATTATCAAACTGTAAATTTGGATTTACAATAATAGAGTTATAATCCCATTTTTTTTCAACTTTTTTAAACACAAAATTAGTCCAGTTATCATTCCATTTTTTAATATAACTTTCTTCAATTGATAAACTCATTTATAAAATAAAATATTCTGTGTTTTATTTTCAATTTTATGTATTTTAAAAATGTTTGCATTAAATTCTAAAAAACTTTTAACCCTAACTATAAGGTAAATAAAATGTAAATTTTGTAACATTAAACACTATTATTAATCAAAACAACTAAAAACTGTCTTGTTATAATATAATCGAATTTTAATTTAATATATTTTATAAAATAACAAAATACGATGGGTCAATATTGTTCTTCAAATATTAAATATGACAACCAAAATACTTTTGATCAACCCGATTGTGAATTAAAAAAAATTAAGAGTATGCCTATAATACGCTATAGGCATAGTCAATATCCAACATACATTTATAAAGCTAAAGTTCCTAAAATTTACAGTGAACCGAATATGTATAAATATAGCAATCCATCTGACATACCTATTGACAATAATACATATGTACATGATTTTGACAAATATGGTATTACAATATTAAACTATTAAGAAATCAAAAATTTATAATAAATTTTTGATATTGAAACTTTAAAAGAATTTTGTCTTACATAATTACAGTATAAATTTTACCCGTTTAAATACATTTTATAAAAATATGAAACCATATTTTTAGTTTAAATCAATAATTTACATCGTATTTTTTTCTTAATATTTCACTTTACATTTTTCTATAACATCATAAATAGTAAAAATAATAGTATTATCGTAATCAAGTATTTTCTATAACATCATAAATAGTAAAAATAATAGTATTATCGTAATCCAGTATTTTCTATAACATCATAAATAGTAAAAATAATAGTATTATTGTAATCCAGTATTTTTTTTGAATTTTTAAACTAATACATATTAGTGTTATAATAAAAATTAAAAAAAATTTTATAATAAATCTAGGGTTTATTATGAATGGTTTATACGGAAGTGGAACTTTAATTATAGAAACATTTAATAACCAGCTTAAATTTTTACCATCAAAAAATATATTTTTAAAATATTTATCTAAAAAAAATTGAGATGTTGAATTATTTGATAAATCACTATTTTCTAATGAAAGTTTGATTATTGGATTATTTAATGAGATTATTTTTATATTGTGAGATGATGATAAAACAGTATCAATATGATATGTTACAATTGATAATTCGTTTAATAATTTTTTAGCACCTTCATATGTTATAATGTATGACTGAGTTCCTGCAAAAAATTCAGGTATATGGTATTTTTCATTTATATATTGATACTTGCGTTTTTTGAAAAAAATTTTAGATATTGTATCCAAAAAATTATAATCTTTTGGATTTTTACCACCAATTAAACTACTTAATAATAATACATCAAAATCTAAATTATCACTTTTTATTTGTTCTAATGTTGATTTAAACTGTGGAGTAAATTCTACATCATCTTCCAAAATTACTGCATAATCTATCTTATCATTAACTATAATTTCCCATACTTTTTTGTGAGCCAAAAAACAACCTATCATTCCTTTTGTTCCGTATTTTTTCATAAAATCTGAAATATATAGAGAGTTTTTAATATCATTGTCTGTTATTGAAACTCCTGAAACTTTTGTAAAATTAATATCATACAATTCAGCCGATTTTTTAAATTTATTTAATCTATCTACATCTTTATCCATATTAATAGTATAGATATTAATAGGCTTCATATTTATTTTATACAATATTTTAAATATTATATATTAAAGTTATAGGCATATTTGTTTAACTTGAAGACTGTGTTGAAGGTTCTGTTGAAATTGACAAAGTTGAAGGTTGTGTTGAAATTGACACTGCTGGTATTTGAATTGATTTAGGTATTGGTATAACGTTACCGCTACCTCTACCTCTAACTGCTTTGTATATAAAATATAATTCTAAACATATCAAAATAATTTCACAAACTATTAAAACTCCAAGAGTTAGTTTTAAGTTTGTTTGACTGTAGTAATATATACCATAAGCTACAACTGCTATAAAAATAGGTATAATGTAACACATTATTTTATAACCAAAAAAGAACGTAAATGCCGCTGCTGCTATCAGCAAGAATATCATACCACCAAAAGTTAAACCAGCATTTGTTTGATCGCTAGTTTGAGTTATTTTTTTTGCAACATCATTTTCAGCTACATTTTTAATTGCGTTTTTAACTAAAGTATTTGCTATATTACTAGAAATTTGTTCTATTACAATGCTTTGATCAATTATAACACTAGGATCTTTTGAATCACATTCCATATTACGTGCATAAACAACTACCTCTTGTTCAGCGCTATTTGTATTAGAAATAACATTATTAATTTGTGTTTTTATAATATTTTCCATATGATTTTCAACATAAGTATCACTAATTGTTCTTAAATTTGCAACATTTGTTTGACCAAAATTAATACCTTCATTTTTTTGTTTAACTATTTGAGCTATTTCTTCATTTAGTTTATTTTTTAATTGATTAGCAATGTCATTGTATGTTTCACTACTAAATTGGCTCATTGCTGATAAGTTACTGTTTGATGTTTGACTTATTTTAGCTCTACATTTTTTTGAACCTGATAAATCTAATGTAACTGATTGTTTTGAACTATTTGTAGATTGAGATGTATTGCTTTGTGTTGTTGAAACATCTGTTAAAGTTTTATTTATTGTTTTAGTCATACTTTCAATATTTTGATTTGAAATATTGTTACCCATTTATATAATTATTTTAAAATAATAATAATTATTATTATTTTAAAATAATTATATAATAATTATTAAAAATAATTATATAAATGGGTAACAATAATCTTCAACTCAAGAACCTGTAAATAGAACAAACGAAAATAAATTTCTTTCTCGTGACTGCGAAAAATAGAAGGGTGTTGTAAAAAAGCAAACAACTGAAACCATCTTGAATGTGGTAATCTATACGATAGAACTGTTTCTAATCAAACAATGTGTTTAGCTGTTGAAAACACAGCTAGGTGCATATCATTTTTGAACAGCTTGCTTACCCCAAAGTGTGTAGATTTTTGCAGTAAAAATAATTCACTTTGCAACTCTCTTGGAAAATCGGATCCGAAAAAATTATTTTAAAAATAAAATTATTTTAAAAATAAAATAATTTTATTAATAAAAAAAGAATGGGCGGAGTTCCTTCAACACCTGCAGCTACTGTGGCTCCTGTAGTACCTAATTCCAGAGAAGCAAGAAATAAATTATTTGCAAATTTTGCCGGTCAGAACGAACAGTGGTGCGGTAGAAATTCTCCGTGTGCACCAACAAATGCCGGTATGGACTGTAGTAATTTGACTTTAGGTTATGATAAATTAAAAGAATGTCCAGCTGGATATAATAGTTCGCTTTCCCAAGGGACTTGTACACTTCCATTGGATAGACAAAGACATTGTGTAAAAAAATCTATTACAGATCCGTATTTTAATCCTCTAGAAACTAGTTATAATGCACCAGGAGCAGATAGAAACGAGACAATGTTAGAAAACATTAAAAAATGTTGCAATAAAACAGAAAATTTAGATATGTGTGGAAATTTATATGGTGGAAATATGTCAGATCCTAAAGAAGACACTTGTAGTGCTTCTAATGCAACCCCTTGTTTGAACAGCATAGAAAATATGATGACAGAAAAGTGTATTGATTGGTGTGCTGCCAATCCAAACCAGTGTGACAAAGACAAAATCAAAAAAATGTGTCAAGTTACGTCAATTGATCCATCTGATGCAACATACTGGCCAGTATGTGGTTGTTACTATAAGGAAAGTTTTTATGCAGGTATACGAAAACAATTAACAGATGAGTATGGAATTCCAGCTGAATTTTTAAGTGGAGGAAAATCTTGTTATTTTTCTGGATGTAATGGGAGTAAGTTAAATCCGGAGGCTAATAAAGAAAATTGTACTGCCATAAATTTATCAACATGTATTCAAACTGTTAAAGCAACCGGTGATAATGTTGCTTTAACAGTTACTCAAGATAATGCATGTAAAAACACTATAGATAAAATTAAAAAAGATTATGGAATAACATGTAAAACAAATGATGACTGTAAAAGTGGTTTTGTATGTAATACAGCAAAAAAATGTATGGACAGTAAAGGAAACGTAGACAAAGGACCAGGTCCTGCTCCTGCTCCAGAAGGACAAAAAGCTGATGGAAGTGAATGTGTAAATCAAGGTGAATGTGAGTCAGGAATATGTACAGAAAAAAAATGCGTTGCAAAACCTCCAGCTGATGAACCAAAATCTAATTTACCTTTAATTATAGGATTATCAGTTGGTGGTTTTATTCTTTTACTTATAATTGCTGGAGTTTTGTTCAAAATGAAATCGTCAAATTCATCGTCAACTGGGACTTCAACTGTATCTTCGTAAAAAGTTAGAGTAAATTATGTATTAAAATTATAGATAATTTTAATGTTTTTTATTAATAAAGTAATGGAGCCAAAAAAAATAAGAAAAAAATCAACTAGATTGCCCAGAAAACCTGAATCAAAGCCGAAACAATTTTGTTTAAAAATAACTAGTACTGATAAAGTTAATATAAGTAAACATAAAGAACTAATAACAGATTTTGTTAAAAAATTATATACTAACAAAAAATGGGATAATCCAATGAGTGATGATGATTTTTTTGTTGTTTTTGATACAATAGAAAATAGAGTATGTATTGAGTTATATCGTAAAGTAAATGCTAATTACATAAAATTGGAAGATATTCATTTAGTCTTAAAAAATACAGATCTTAAACTGAACAGTAAAATAACATTAAGTATTCCAAAAGCAGACGAGATTGTTCATCATCTTTCAAGTAAAACCAAAATGAAAGTACCAAAAGGATATAAATGGATTACTTTGTCTCATAATGGACCTTATTTTACATGGATTATGGAACCATATAAACCACATGGAGAACCAATAGTTTATGACGGAAAACCGTATAAATTAACACCAAAAGCTGAAGAAGTTGCTAATTTTTGGGCTAAAAGATTAACTACCGATGAATCAGCAACTGTAGTTCATACAAAAGATCAATTATTTAGAAAAAATTTTTGGAGTGATTTTAAAACGTATTTATCACCAGAGCATAAAAAGATTTTCAAAGATTTTGATAAACTAAACTTTGAAAAAATACGACAAAAATTAATTAAATTAAAAGAACTAGAAAATCCTGAGTCAAAAAGAAAAAGACAAAAAGAATCAGAAGAAAGAAAACATAATTATGGATATGCGATGGTTAATGGAGTAAAAGAAAAAATAAGTAATTTTGTTCCAGAACCTGCAGGATTATTCTTAGGAAGAGGAAAAAATAAACTAAGAGGTAGAGTAAAAAGAGATATTGATCCATCAGAAGTTACAATTAATATTGGAAAAGGAGAAAAAATACCTATACCTCCTATACACAAAGGAGCAAATGCTAGTAAATGGAAAAAAGTTGTTAATGATCAAAAAGCTGAATGGATAATGAAATGGACAGATCCATTAAACAATAAACCTAAATATGTTAGATTATCAGCAGAAGGTCAATTTAAATCTAAAAGTGATGCAGGAAAATTTGAAAGTGCTAGAAAACTTAATAAATACCTTTTAACTGTTCAAGCTGGTTATAAAAAAGACATAAGTAGTTCAGATAAAATAAAAAAACAGTTATCTACTGTTATATCGTTAGTAGATAAATATGGTATTCGTATGGGTGGAGAAAAAGGAGAACTTGAGGCTAAAACGTATGGTGCGTCTACGTTACAGGTAAAGCATATAAAACTTGTAAAACCAAACAAAATTGCTTTGGATTTTTTGGGAAAAGATTCTATTCGTTATAATAAGACATTAATAGTTGATAAAGATGTATTTAAGAATCTTGAAAGTTTTATAGATAAAAAATCAGGTTCTACTCCTATTTTTGATAAAATTAATGCATGTTCTATTAATATTTATTTGAAACAATTCGATAAAGGACTAAATGGAAAAGTTTTCAGAACACGCTTAGGATCTATGTTGATGTACGATGCTTTATCTAAAATAAAAATACCAAAAGATGCTACACAAGCACAAAAGAAAAAATTATTTGTAGATGCTAATATAATTGTAGCAGAAGCATTGAATCATAAAAAATCAGTAGCTAAAGGAGCTGAAAGTTCTATGGAAAAATTAGAAACTCAACTTGAAGAGTTAGAGAAAGAATTAAAAATAAAGAAAAAAGAAAAGAAAAGCACAAAAAGTATTGAAACTCGTATACAAAACAAAAAAGATGCTATTGATTCTAAATCCAAATTACAAAACATAGCAACAACAACAAGTTTAACTAACTACATTGATCCCAGATTAGTAACAGCGTGGTGTAAAAAAAACGGATTAGATATTAATAAAATATACACAAAAACACTACGTGATAAATTTAAATGGGCTATTGATGAAACTGAAGACAAATGGGACTATGTTAAGTCATCTTTACTTTCAGGTTATGAAAAATTAGAACCAAAAAATATAACTTCGTGTCCAATAGATGAACAGAAAGGTGATGAAGATGATAGTGATGAAGAAGAAGGTGATGAAAAGGAACAAGAAAGCGATGAAAAGAAAGAAGATGAAAGCGATGAAGGGGAGGAACAGGAAGATGAAGGGGAGGAACAGGAAGATCCATTAAAAATTAAAAAATTAATTAAAAAATATGGGCAAATATTGACATTATGTGGATATGGCATTATGCAAAAAAACGGAGTATATAAAGTAGAACGTGTAAAACCTATTGAAGTAAGTATGAAAGATAAAAGTACATATAAAAAAATATATGATATTTGTGAACAATTACTAGATAATGATTTAAAATATTTAGCATTTTTATTAATATTACAATTATGCGAAGAATCTGTAAAAAGTTCTGATGTAAATAAACTTTTAAAAAGTTCTGGATATTATGATAAATTTAAAAAATTGATACACTTTTAATTACGTAGTTTAATTGTATAATTTTATATAATTATACAATTATAGTTTTATTGACAAATCGCTTTCTCTGAAGTTTATATTAGAATAGTTTTGGTTAAAAATTTACAAATAATTAAATCTCTATTTATTGAAAACTGATGTCATAAAAAGGCGTGGTTGAAATGTATTATTGAGGAGGTTCAGGAAGTTCAGGAGGTTCAAGTTGAGGAGGTTGAGGAGGTTCAGGAAGTTCAGGAGGTTCAGGTTGAGGAGGTTCAGGAAGTTCAGGTTGAGGAGGAAGTTCAGGTTGAGGAGGAAGTTCAGGTTGTTGCTGAGGTTGAGGTTGTTGCCGAGGTTGTTGAGGTTGTTGTTGAGGTTGTTGTTGAGGTTGTTGATGAGGTTGAGGTTGTTGAGGTTGTTGCTGAGGAGGTTGAGGAGGTTGACGAGGTTGACGAGGTTGACGAGGTTGACGAGGTTGACGAGGTTGAGGAGGTTCAGGAAGTTCAGGAGGTTCAGGTTGAGGAGGTTGAGGAGGTTGAGGAGGTTCAGGTTCAGGTTCAGGTTCAGGTTCAGGTTCAAAAAATTGTTGTTGTTTAAGAAATTGTTGTTCAAAAAATTGTTGTTGTTCAAGAAATTGTTGTTCAAAAAATTGACGAACTTGAGGTTGTTGAGAAAATTGAGGTCGTTGTTGAGGAAATTGAGGTCGTTGTTGAGGAAATTGAGGTCGTTGTTGAGGAAATTGAGGTCGTTGTTGAGGTCGTTGTTGAGGTCGTTGTT